>TBL_comb47_HYPODRAFT_10003152_pt1 | contig 19800 bp, 18 predicted proteins | sample TroBogypolimnion_40_FD_10682 | JGI IMG/M metagenome (IMG submission 10682) | reverse complement strand
CTGAGCTTCCCAGACAAACGGTTTCACTTTTTTTGACTGTGGATCAACAATACACTCCCTGCCATTTGGCAATTGGGCAAAACAATGGGTAAAAATATCTCCCGGCCTTAAATGTTTCAAAAACAAATCTTCGATGGGAAGTGGGGGAGTTGCCCCACCAAAATCGATCATCACAGGAATTCCGGCAAGTTTTCCTGCTTCCACAGCCCGGTCGGTTGGTGCCCACTCAGGACCATCATAATGGGCAAGTTTGATACCCACGATGTCGGTCGCGTTATTCTTTGCAAATTCGCCGGTCAATTTGGAATCCATATCCTTGAGGTTTTGTTCAAATGGACCTCCCCGCATCCCTTCACCAACAATGTTCAGAAAAGCTAGCACCCTTGTTTGCGACCGGTCGATCGTCTGTCTTTTAAAAATCGGGAACGTCCGCCAACCAGCACATCCGGCGTCAACGACAGTCGTCACACCGACCCGGAAGGTAAATCCATCGGGGGTAACCGCACTTGGACCATTCATGTATTGCTGATCACCATTCGTACCCTGAAACATATGGACATGCATATCAATCAATCCTGGTGTGACAAATAAACCTGTGGCATCCACCACCTGTTTTCCTTCATTTTTATCAATATCTTTCGCGACCGAGACGATTTTTCCGTCAGAAATGGCAATGTCCATTAATCCATCTATTTTGTTTTTTGGATCGATGACATGGCCTCCTTTAATGACGATACTGTATTTCTGACCCATGGACAGATTTGCGATCAGGCACAAAACCAGTAGAATAATTGTTGACTTATTTCTCATTCCAATAAATTTTATTAATCGTTTTATTTTTTTAAAGCGAACCTGATGCTTTACCGAACTCCTCTTTCAACCGCAATGCAACGATCTTTTCCTGTCCAGGCTGGAGGTTCCACGAGGTGATGCCAATGGCAAAATCCTTTCCCCCCATTACCTCAATTGAAGGATTTCCCTTACGGAGCCTCTCCTGAAATTCTTCACGGGTTACCTTTATTTTGCTGTTGTCCCATGAAATGTTGAGGGTGGGTGTCCGGTTGGCTACAGGTGGAACGGTTACAGATGTTGTCACGCCATTTATTTTCTTTATCGCATTTTCCATGACTGCAATCCGGTCTTCCCAAATTTTCCACTGTTTCGCATGATCACTGTTGATGAATTTTTCAAGAGCAACATACATTCCAAGAATCTCCTCTTTGTTGACTTTCATCCCGCGTCCAATATTCCCTCCGCGAGGAGGGGCATTTAACCTGGCAGCGGCGATCAGCTCTTTTTTACCCATCAGAATCCCGGCACTTTGTGGTCCACGGATCCCTTTTCCCCCTGAAACACAAACAAGGTCAAATCCCATGTCATTGAATTTCCACATGTTTTCGACCGGCGTTGCGTCGGCCGCCATATCGATCATGGTCGGTATATTGTGTTTTTTGCCCAATGCAACCCATTCTTTATCCGATATTTTACCATCCGGACCAGCATAATTCAAAAACCACATCATCGCGGTCTTTTCATTGATTGCTTTTTCGACATCATCGGAAGTTTCAACTTCAACAATTCTGATCCCTGTATTGGTCAGCGCATGAACATATCCGCTATTGTGGGCTTTTTGAACCAGCACCTCAGATTTCATCCCTTCCAATTGTGGCAACTGACCTACCTTTTTCACGTCCGTTCCGGTCAGGACTCCCGCCGTACCCAACACAAGTGCCGACCAGCAACCTGCTGTTACTGTGGCTGCTTCCGAATGGCAAAGCTCGGCGATTTTTGCGCCAACCTTGTCCTGTACCTCATCGATCATTGCAAATTCATGGGCGGTGGACCTGATCGCCTCCAATACCTCTTCATGCATCAGTGAACCTGACATTGCAGTAAAGGTACCTGCGGCATTAATGAAGGTACGGATATCAAGTTCTTTAAAAAGGTTTCGCTTTACAGCTGGAGGCGTTGATGGTGAAGCGGTGATCGACCCTAAAGGCAGAACACTACCGATAGCAGCCCCTGCTAACGGTAATACAGCTAAATTTCTGATTGCAGCCCTTCGTTTCATCGGTTAATCATTTGTTCGTTAATATTATCGTAACCAACACATATACAAACTATTACTTGTGACTCATTTTCCATTCCCTGCCAGGGGAATCGACTCGGAAACTCTCAAGATTTCCCTTATCCATCAATGTGACATATACAGTTCGTCCATCTTTTCCTCCAAATGCAACATTGGTCGGATTTTTCCCAATCAGTGCAACTTCCTGTAATACTTTACCTTGCGGTGAAACCTTTACGACAGTCCCTTTACCAATCCGTGCGATATATAAATTCCCATTGACATCACAACGCATCCCGTCCATCCCAAAATCCGGAAATTCAACCAATAAACGTTTGTTGGTTACATCACCGTTTGACAATAGGTCGTATGCCCAAACTTTGGGTACTGCATTCACATACAACGTTTTTTCATTTGGGCTTACTTCTATTCCATTTGCAGCTCCCTGAAGACTATCCAGCAAGGTGACTTTCCCGTTTGTATCTATCCGCCAGATCCTTCCTTTCCCTGCCTTAAAATCGGGATCACTGGCATAAATCCTGTTCTTGCTGTCAATGGCAATATAATTGGGCTGGTACATGATGGGTTCATGGGCAAAAACGGTTATTTTTTTTGTCGCCATTTCAACCTTGAGGATATTATGGTTCGTATAGTCTGCAATAAACATATTCCCACTGCTGTCAAACCGGATTCCATTCCCGATGCTGCCATTTTGTAATTCCAGAAAAATAGTGGCATCGCCTTGGGGGGTAATCATTCCAATCGTCCCCTTATGGCCAAGATTAACAGCATAAACCATTCCTGAATGATCGACAGCCGGTCCTTCCACTCCGCTGGTAAAGCTTTTCTCCGGTGTAAACTGTGACGACTTAAATAACTCACGTTGTGATGGTTTATGTGCCTCGGTCACGATGGAGAAACAAATAAGTATTGATAATAGTGATTGATGAAGAGCTGACATAAAATGAATTTTAAGTGCCAGAAAATTGAATAAGGCAAATATAAGTTTTATAAATATAAAAGTTGTCGTGTAGATAAAAGTTACAGGTAAATTTTTGTCCTTTTATTTGCAGTTATTTTTAAGATCAATAAAGCCATTCGTTGGCCTGATGAGCAGCTTACATCGATTTTGTTCCCCTCAGCATCTCCCGTTTTCCGGGAGGTCCGGGCAATCTTTCCGGATAGAATCCTGCTTCCTTTAGTGAACGGCGGACGACCCCCTTGGCACAATAGGTAACGATCGTTGCACCAGGTGAACTATGGTTAGCAAGTTGCCTAAAGAGTTGGGTTTCCCAAAGTTCCGGTTGCTTTTCGGGAGAGAAGGCATCGTAATAGATCAGGTCAAAAAGTGGAAGTTCTGAGAAATCAAGGAATGTTAGATCTGACCAAAGCTTCAGGATTGAAAAATTCGGGGCAATCGCAATTTCCTTATTCCAGGGAGCCTCATGGATTTTTGTGAAATACAATGCGTTACCCTTATCAAGAATGTTTGGATAATTGATTGATCCCCAGATCTCTACGGGTAATGGGTGTTTTTCGATCGTGATATACCGGATTGAAAGACTTTGATGAAGTGCTTCTGAAATTGTCAGATAGGCGTTTAAACCGGTTCCAAACCCAACTTCAAATAGGATCAGTGACGGTTTCTTACAGTTACGCAACCCTGCTTCAATAAAAACATGATTTGATTCCTGGATCGCACCGAATGTCGAATGATAGTGTTCACCAATTTCCTTTAGAAACAGGGTATCGGAGCCATCACCTGTTTTAACCAATTCGGGTAAATTCATATTGATCATTATGTTATACTTAGTTGTGTCCTTCATTTTGAAACACAAACCAACATTGAAGTAATTCCCTCAAAAGTAATGCATTTTATTCATGTTATTTTATTTAACCTGTACGATCATAAATACGGTACTTTATTTTATTATGATTCAGAAATTCTGACTAATTTTGAAGGACTCAATTAATTATCAATCAAAATATCAATGTCATGAAAAAAATCAACTTAATCACTTGTTTGTTTTGTGTGAGTTTTATCCTGGCGAATATTTCCAGTGTAAAATGCCAGAATTGGTCCGGATGGCGCGGAAATAACCGCAATGGGACTGTTACAGGATTTAATGTGCCGGTCAAATGGCCTGCTCAGTTGAACAAAATATGGCAAATTCAGGTCGGTGAGGCTGATGCATCGCCTGTAATGGCGAACGGTCACATTTATCTACATGTCAAACAAGATTCTTTGGAAGTAGCTATCTGTGTTGATGCAGCAAAAGGTGAACAGGTTTGGCGGACCGTCCTGAATGGCTCCCCCCAGATTAAAGGGCCTGCAATGAGCCACCCCGGACCAAGAAGTACCCCATTTATTAGTAATGGAAAACTTTATTTGTTGGGTGCAGGAGGTAATGTAACATGTCTTGATGTTAAAACAGGTAAAGCAATATGGAAAAACGGAGCTTATACAACAGAAGTTCCTCAATTTTATACAGGATCTTCACCGTTGATTTTAGGAGGAAAGTGCTTTGTTCAGTTAGGTGGCAAGACAAACGGACAGTTGACGGTTTTTGATGCAAATACGGGGAAAGAGATTGATCAGGTTTTGGGGATTTCGACGACTTATTCTTCTCCGGTTGTTATGACGACTATTCCCAATCTATTATTGGTCCAATCAGAGGTTGATTTGTTTGGTGTTTCCATGGATGGGAAACTACTCTGGGATATCGAAACTCCGGTGCAAAGGATGTTTAACAATGCGGCAACACCTGTTTATGACGGACAAAATGTGATTGTAACTGGTCAGGGAAACGGTACAAAATTAGTTTCAATCTCCAAAGTTGGAGAAAAATGGGAAACTAAAGAGTTATGGACGAATAAAGAGTTAGGAACATCTTTTGCCACCCCGCTTGTAAAAGATGGTTTCTTATTTGGAAACGAGGCTAAAAACGGGAAACTGTATTGCCTGAATATGAAAACCGGTGAAAAATGCTGGGCTGATACCATCGCCTACAATAGGTTTGCCTCGTTGCTTGATCTTGGGAAGCAATTGGTCACACTTCCGGCCACCGGTCAACTGATCTTCTTTGAACCATCCGGAAAAAGCTATGTTGAATTGGCCAAATACAAAGTAGCTGAAACAGAGGTTTATGCTCACCCGATGATTGTTGGCGACAAAATCTATGTAAAGGATAAAACCATGCTGACCTGTTGGTCTTTAAAATGAAAATTGGACATTGAAATATTCGGGGTGTGTAAGGGATTTCCTGTATTCAACCTATGAATGGGTCTTGTTGCCGGTCGCTGTTTGGGCAACAAGATCCATTTTTTGAATTGCAGGTTTTTTGACCCGGATAGCGATTCTAAAATCAATATAAAATCTAACTTTGCGCACGATTTTGATTATGAGAAACAATAAAAAGTTAGGTTCCAACAGAAATGCTTATCCGGTTATATGATGAAAACCCGAATCTTAAGGAAGTTCTTAAGATTGTCGAAATCCTGCGCGATGGCGGTGTAATTATTTATCCCACCGATACGATTTATGGTATCGGATGCGATATCACAAAACCCAAAGCCGTGGAACGGGTGGCGCGAATCAAAAATATCAAACCTGAAAAAACAACGCTCTCTTTTATTTTCAGTGACCTAAGCCATATTTCGGATTATTGTAAACCACTTTCAAACAGCACCTTTAAATTATTAAAAAAAAACCTGCCCGGGCCCTTTACCTTTATCCTGGATGCAAACAGCAATGTCCCGAAACTTTTTAAAAGTTCTAAAAAGCATTTGGGAATCCGTATTCCAAATAACAACATTATCCGCGAGATCATCCGTGAGCTGGGAAACCCAATCCTTTCAACCTCTGTTCACGATGACGATTCGATCATCGAATATACGACCGACCCGGAACTAATTTACGAAAAATTTGGCGATCTTGTTGATTTGGTGATTGATGCCGGATATGGTGGAAATATCCCTTCTACGATTGTCGATTGTACCGGAGACGAACCTGTCATCACAAGGGTAGGGAAGGGGGAGCTGATCGAGTAGTTGGTTTGTAGCGAAAAACTATATTTCGGATTTTTTATCTTTGCCTGGATTTGACCATCAAAAAACAACAAACAGCCACGGTGTGATGTCAGTTTTTACTAAAGAATGTGGCACCATTGGCATTCGGAAAAAATTAACTAATTTAGTGAAGCAAACAACGCCAATGTTATTGCCTGATAAAGTTTGAATGCAGGGTTAACCAATGAAGGCAGCCAGTTGCCGGAAGCCGATTGACCAGCCGCTTAATTTATTGGTTCTAAATATTATAATATAAAAACTCAGTCCATAAAATGATCATCCAATATGCTTCCGACTTGCATCTGGAATTTCGGGAAAACAAGGAGTTTCTCAGATTGAATCCCTTGAAACCGAAAGGCGATATCCTGTTGCTGGCCGGTGATATTGTCCCTTTCGCAGTCATGGATATGCACAAGGATTTCTTTAAATATGTCTCCGATCATTTTGAAACGACTTACTGGATTCCGGGTAATCACGAATATTACCATTTCGATGTGTCATTAAAATGTGGGACTCTCAACGAGAGGATCAGAAGCAATGTTTTCCTGGTTAATAATACTGCAATTGTAAATAACGATACACAGTTTATATTTTCTACGCTTTGGTCGAAGATCCGACCCTCCCTGGAATGGCAGATAGAACGGCAGATGAATGATTTTCATGTTATTATGTACAAAGGGAATAGACTTTCATCCGCTCAGTTCAATCAGTTGTATGCTGAATGCCTTTTGTTTTTAGCACAGGAACTTGAAAAACCATTTATAGGAAAATCTGTCGTACTGTCCCATCATTTACCCACGCTCATGAATTATCCTGAAAAGTATAAGGATAATGTGCTAAACGATGCTTTCGCAGTTGAATTATTTGACCTGATTGAAGCCAAAGGGCCAGATTTCTGGATTTATGGGCACACCCATTTCAATACCCCCGAGTTTGAAATCGGGAAAACAAAATTGGTTACCAACCAATTGGGATATGTGAAGTATGGGGAACATCAATTATTTAATAATGAAGGCATTATTGATTTGTGAAAAGTTTTAATCTGAAACTAATAAATCATAAAGATGTATTTCTGTTACGTTAACGAAAGTGGCGATTGTGGAAGCTATGATGCGACAAAGCCAGAGAAAACAGGTTCACCCTTTTTTATTCTTGCCGCATTAATTGTGGCCGCAAATAAATGGGAGGTGTCGCTAGGGACATTAAAGGCATTTCGCAAAAAGATTGCCAGAGAAGGGTATCTTTCCTATCATATTGATTTTCATTGCTCTGAAAAGATAGATCCACATAAGGTCAAAGAATTTACTTGCATGAGTGTTCCTGAACATTGGAAGCTAATCGAAGAAGATGCAGAAACGATTGGCCAAAATACAGCATTTACAATTATAACAGTATCGATTGATAAAACCAAAAGCTCTTTGAAATCTGAAGAATATTTAACTTCTTCAATTACTAAACTTTACCAGGCTTTTGACGAATTTCTGAAAACAAAAGAGTCAAATGGGATTTTATTTTTCGATAGGGCTAATGAAAGTAGAATAAATACACACGTCAGGAAGTTATTGGGCACGGGTGCTAGTGGGGAAAATATTCCTGATGTTAGGATTGGTTGGGTAATCGAAGACCCTATTTTCAGAATTTCAAGTGATTCAATGTTTATACAATCGGCTGACTTGGTAGCGTATGCTTTGAAAGAAAAGGAATTTCCTCAATCTTCAAGAAAAAAATTCAGTGCAGACAAGATTTTTCAAAGGAAACTTAGCCCTGTTTGCTTTATATCAAAATTTGCAGATGATGATGGTGTAATACGCACATAAAAAAACCCCGGTTCCAAACCGAGGATTTGTTCCGGGCCTTTCAGAGGTCGTACAACCTCGTTGGTCCAGATGGCACAAATATACAACAGCTTATCGAAAAATACAAAACAATTTTACGAATATTTATGAACTTTTACCCCGGCTTTGATATTCTTCCAACCACCCAACCAATGGGATTTGCCTATGGACCAGGTATTTTTGGCCCGGTTGTCGAAAACCGATCACTCGATTCGATCCGTAAAAGCCTGCGCAACCCAAACTGTTCAGGTCCCGACCCGGTCTATTCCATTGCCATGGATGTGGGGAAATCGAAGCATCTCCCATTGTTAAAACAACTCCATTTATTATATGGCACTGTAACTTATGCTGCCGGTCGGTTAGGCGAAGAACCTGTTAGAAGTCAGGGACATATCCACAAAATGTCACCCTTTTCGGGATGGTCAACGCCTGAGGTTTACGAAATCTGGTCGGGGAAAGCAATTATTTACATGCAGGAAAAAGCCGAAGACCAGCCGGGCAAGTGCTTTGCAGTGATGGCTGAACCGGGCGATGTGGTGATCGTGCCACCTTATTGGGCACATGCCACAATCAGTGCCGACCCGGAAACTCCATTAACTTTCGGTGCATGGTGTGACCGTAAATATGGTTTTGAGTATGACGGCGTAAGGGCGCACAATGGGTTGGCCTGGTTCCCTGTTATTTCTCAGAATGGCAACCTTGAATGGGTTAAAAATGACAATTATCTTGATTGTGAATTGATTATAAAATCTCCCGAAATTTACTCCCAATTGGGTATCGAACCAGGAAAACCGATTTATACCCAATTTGAGGAAAACCCTGAGAAGTTTGGGTTCGTACCAAACCCCCAAATTGTAAAAGAAGTTTGGGATGGGTTTATTCCATAAAAACATTACATTTATTCCCTTAAAACTAACATAAAATGAGAAATACAATTTTTATAATAATTGTCATTTTCAGTTTCACCTTCACCCACGCCCAGGACCGAATCACAGGTCGCACTTTCGCCACACGTTCTGAGGTAATTGCCCAACATGGGATGGCTTGTACGAGTCAACCCCTTGCAACACAGGTGGCACTTGACATCCTCAAAGCCGGTGGAAATGCGATCGATGCAGCCATCGCAGCCAATGCAGTCCTCGGATTGGTCGAACCCATCAGCAACGGGATCGGGGGCGACCTGTTTGCAATTGTATGGGATGCGAAAACCCAAAAACTGTATGGCTTAAATGCAAGCGGAAGGTCACCCTACGATTTAACATTCGACTATTTCGTAAAGAATAAAATCACAAGAATTCCCGCACTTGGGCCACTTCCGGTTTCTGTTCCGGGTTGTGTCGATGGATGGGCCGAATTGCACAAGAAATTCGGGAAACTTCCCTTTGCCGACCTGTTGAAACCAGCAATCGGGTATGCCCGTGAAGGTTTTCCGGTTTCCGAGGTAATTGCTTATTATTGGAATTCCAATTCGAGAAGCTTACAGAAATATCCGGGCTTCAAAGAAATTTACATGCCCAATGGGAAAGCCCCTGCGAAAGGAGAAGTCTTTAAAAACCCTTGCCTTGCAGCAACGCTTGAAAAGATTGCCAAAGGTGGCCGGGACGCATTTTACAAAGGTGAAGTGGCTCAAAAGATTGTCGATTATGTGAGGGAGCAGGGCGGATTTTTCAGTATGCGCGACTTTGCCGACCACCATTCCGAATGGGTTGAACCGATCTCAACGAACTACCGCGGTTACGATATCTGGGAATTGCCACCAAATGGTCAGGGTACAGCCGTATTGCAACAATTGAATATGTTGGAAGGATTTGATCTGGCCAAAATGGGATTTGGTAGTGCGGAATATATTCACACATTTATCGAAACCAAGAAGTTGGCATTTGAGGACCGTGCCAAATATTATGCAGACCCGGACTTCAATAAGGTTCCAATTCAAAAGCTGATTTCCAAAGCCTATGCCAGGGAACGTCTCAAACTTTTTGATCCTGAAAGGGCAGCCAGGAGTTATCCTGCCGGAAATCTGGAGCAAGGAAATACAATTTATATGACGACTGCTGACAAGGATGGGAACATGGTTTCGTTGATCCAGAGCAACTATCGTGGCATGGGTTCCGGAATGACCCCCGGAAAACTTGGGTTCGTTTTGCAGGACAGGGGTGAGATGTTTATCATCGACTCCACGCATGTCAATAAATATGAACCCCATAAAAGGCCGTTTCATACAATCATTCCTGCATTTATTACAAAGGATGGGAAGCCTTACATCAGTTTTGGATTGATGGGCGGATCGATGCAACCGCAGGGGCATGTCCAGATGGTAGTCAACCTGATCGATTTTGGGATGAACCTCCAGGAAGCGGGTGACGCGCCACGGATTTGCCACGAAGGGTCGAGCGAACCAACAGGCGAAAAGATGACTGATGGTGGCGTGGTCTATCTCGAAAGCGGTATTCCTTATGGGACGATTCGTGCTCTGATGAGCAAGGGTCACAAGATCGAATTTACAAATGGTATCTATGGTGGATACCAAGCCATTAAATGGGACGATATCAATAAGGTCTATTACGGTGCATCCGAATCGCGTAAGGATGGACAGGCAGCAGGGTACTAATGCATGGAGCATAAAGCAAAGTGCAATGGGCATGGACCATGGGGCATGGAAAATGGAGAAGGGTGAACGGGGAAAATTTGGAAATGGGATAATTTGATAATAAATAGTACTAATCACAAATCGGATGATGATGAAAAGAGTTTCTGTTTTTGTTGCCCTGTTAATCGGGGTTGTTGTTTTGGTGCAGGCCCAGACAAGCAAGGTTTACGACAACCGCTCAATACCGAGCAAAATCTTAAAAAGTGATCGGAAATATGCAATTTATCTTCCACCGGGTTATGAAACCTCGGAACGCCGATATCCTGTCCTTTATCTGCTGCATGGTGCTACAGACAACCATACTGGATGGGTACAATTCGGAGAGGTACAACGGATTACAGATAAGGCCATTCAGGATGGGACTGCAACTCCCATGATTATCGTAATGCCTGATGGCGATACAGGCCAGATGGGCTATTTTAACAGTATTGCCGGGGATTGGAATTACGAAGATTTTTTCTTCCAGGAGTTTATTCCTGCCATAGAAAAAGCCTATCCCATTAAGGCTGAAAAACGATACAGGGCAATTGCAGGTCTGTCGATGGGTGGCGGCGGATCTTTTATGTATGCGCTTCATCACCCTGAGTTATTTTCATCTGCTTGTCCGTTAAGTGCTTACATTGGTCCGTTAAACCTCGATGATGCAAAAGCAGGAATTAAGAAAAGCCATCCTGAAATTACCGATGAAACAAAGATCAAAACCTATTACGAAAGACACAATGCATTGGAATTGATCAAATTAATACCCGACGATCAGAAAAAGGCAGTGAAGTGGTACATCGATTGTGGCGACGATGATTTTCTTTACGAAGGCAACTGTCTGGTCCATATTGCAATGCGAAAAATGGATATTCCACATGAATTTCGTGTCCGCGATGGTGCCCACAACTGGACATACTGGAGGGATGCACTGCCCAATGTTTTAGGATTTGTATCAGAGACCTTTCACCAAAAGTAAAATTTCATCACCTGTGATACCCCTGGTCTTCTTATTGGATTAACCTGGAAACAATTCAGGGATCCATTAATTTTGAAACCTATTGTAGAGATGCATTGCAATGCGTCTCTACAATTTATTGTTCTTCGGTCTCGAACATCCCTTTCCCATTATTTTTACTTTCAAATAATACAACCCCGTCATTCTGATACCCACTTTCATATTGTAATCAAAAATATTAAATTAATACCCTAAATGATATAAGGGTATGTACAAATATTTATATTTTTGCGCCGCAAATGAAAAATAATGTCAAATTGTAATTTTTGAACTGATGATCGACAAAGGGGTAACTACATTTATGGTTTTAGCGACGAGTCTTGTTATGCTCATGACTCCCGGACTGGCATTTTTTTACGGAGGGTTGGGTGACAAGAAGAATATACTGAACATTATGATGCAAAGCTTTGTCTCATTGGGACTTACTACGGTATTGTGGTTCGGTTTCGGCTATTCGCTTTGTTTTAGCGGTACCCTTGCCAGTGGAACCGATCTTTTCGGGATTATCGGAAATCTCGACAAAGCTTTTTTGCATGGGATTACCCCCAAGACCATTATGCCGGGAAAAGCATTTCCGGAATATGTATTCTTTGCCTACCAAATGATGTTCGCAATAATTACCCCTGCTTTGATAACCGGTGCTTTTATCAACCGCGTAACTTTTAAATCCTATGTCTTTTTCCTGATTTTTTGGCAGATTTTTGTTTATTATCCGTTTGTTCATATGATCTGGGGTGGAGGTATCCTTCAACAATGGGGAGTTCTTGATTTTGCAGGTGGCATTGTTGTCCATGCTACTGCCGGATTTGCCGCCCTTGTCGCAACCATCTATGTCGGGAAAAGAAAAGGGAGCGACCATCAGCCAAATAATATCCCATTAGTTGCCATTGGAACAACATTGCTATGGTTCGGCTGGTACGGTTTTAACGCCGGTAGCGAATTGGATATGAACGATATTACTGTAGCTGCATTTATCAACACCGATGTTTCAGCTTCATTTGCTGCAATTACCTGGTTGATGATTGAGTGGAACAGTGGGAAAAAGAAACCGACTTTTATCGGACTGATGACCGGTGCTGTTGCAGGACTTGCCACGATCACACCAGCATCTGGCTATGTATCGGTCAGTTCAGCTGCATTTATCGGAACGATGTCAGGTATCGTGTGTTATATGGCCGTCGAATTTAAAAACCGCATGAAATGGGATGATGCACTTGATGTTTGGGGAGTTCATGGAATTGGTGGTGTATTTGGAACCATCCTCCTTGGACTATTTGCCACAACAGCCATTAATGGTGGAACTCCCAACGGATTATTGTATGGTGGAGGCTTTGGTCTATTGTTCAAAGAATTGGTTGCATTATTGGCAGCCATTATCTGGGCAGGTTCTTTCACATGGGGAATGTTGCATGGCATTAATTTATTCGTCAAAGTGAAAGTGACAGATGCTGTGCAGAAAAGTGGGCTCGATTTTCATATTCATGGCGAAACGGCCAGGGTAAATTAGCCTGAAAGATATTCCGCCGGGACAAAAGATTTTATGTCCCTTATTCCGGCGGATTTTCTATTGAATAGTTTTCATTCCCCGAAACAATCTTTTACTCTTTTTCAAATAAAGATTTATCGGCGCCACAAATCGGGCATACCCAATCATCTGGCAGGTCTAAAAACGAGGTTCCGGGCTTGATCCCTGAAATTGGGTCTCCCTTTGCCGATTCATACTCATAATGACATAACTGGCATTGCCAGACTTCGGACTGAAGTTTGGGATCTCCTGCTACAGCTTCGATCACTCCTTTTTCGATGTAAGTGGGCGCATTCTTTGGTGAATAACCTTTCAGGACTTCACGGTAGTAACTGTATGTTAATGGCTTACCTTTTTCTTCAATTAAACCATGGTCAATCACTTCGCCAATAAAAATAATATGTGAGCCAACTTCATAGCTCTGAACCAATTTACATTCGAACCAGGCGACCGAGGAATCGGTCACGATCGGGATCCCCGATTTTCCTGTAAGGAAATTGATCCCCTCAAACTTATCGAAATCGCGACCGCTTTTGTAGCCAAAATTCCCAATAAGGGCAGGGTTCGCCTTTTCGCTTAATACAGAAAAGCTGAAAAGTTTACTCTGTTTAATTAATTCCGTAGTGAAATTGTCTTTGTTGCAACTAATTGCAAACTGTGGCGGATTCGAAGTGACCTGAAAAACTGTATTCGCAATGTATCCCCCCTTTTGACCGCCCGATTGGGTCGTTACAATGTAGAGTCCGTAACTGATTTTAAAATAAGATTCGAAATTCATAAAGATTATTTTAACCTGTTATAACTAAATACCAAAAAATAAAAAAATACATAAAATCAATTCCCTCTTCGGTATCAGATCCGATCATTTCAATCTGATTGATTATTTGCACCAGACAAGACCGTTTTACCCTACTTAAATGATCAAAAGAAAATTAAAAGCATTTTCATTGCACTGAATAAGTTGGGCGAGTAATAACCGATCTTTTCCATTGTTTTCAGAATTCATCCAGATTTGATTGGTTTGCGTGTATAATTCAATACAAAAATAGAATATTTTTCGTAACGATCCCATTCAATAAATATTTTAGGCGAACGCAGGATATTGCATCCTGAGATATGTCTATGAAGTAATCAGAGGGGAAAATTCAACTTTTAATTTCAAAATATTTGATTGGCAATTTGACTGAATCGGGAGAACAGGAATTGAAAATCCAGTTGAAAGACTCTCTGATATTTTTAGCTACAGACAAAATATGTCCTTGGTGGTGGTTCCACCAATTATATGTTTTTAGTCCTGGCAGCCGATCAGTTGTTAAGTAATTTGTGATTTTGTTTCAGTATTATCTTTTCTCAGGAATTTAAGGTAAATTTGGCACCTTTGGCAACCGGAAGTATATGAATCGCATCTGATGTATAGATTGTTCTTTATTTTAGGTTGGTGGGGGAAACGATTAATTTTAAATGAAAAGAGGTTTATTTTTTATATTGTTGTTATCGAGCATGTTAACTGGATGCAGATATTTCTCCAAATTGGCTCCGGGCGATGTGGTGGTTGCCAGTGTTGGTGATAAAATGCTGTTGCGCCGTGAGCTTGCGAATGCAATACCGGGGGGAATTACCAAGGCTGACAGTGTAAATCAGACAAAAGCTTACGTTCAACACTGGGTCAAACACGAATTGATGCTCAGTATGGCAGAAGAAAACCTCTCCGACGAACAGAAAGATATGCAGCGTGAATTGGACGAATACCGCTCTTCACTTATCATTCACAGGTATCAGCAACAACTGATCAGCCAGAAACTGGATACAGTCACGACCGACTCTGACATCCATAAGTTTTATGACGCGCATCCTGAACAGTTCCTGCTTGACCAGAATATTGTAAAAGCATTGTTTATCAAAGTCCCGAAAAATCTGGCCAAACCAGATCTTTTAAAGCGATTGATGAGTGCAAAGGATGACCGGTCAAGAACAGAACTCGAAAAATTTAGTTTTCAGTACGCCACCCGGTTTGAAGATTTTAATGAGAAGTGGGTCGATTTCAGTCATATCCGATCGATGATGCCACCCAGCTTTACAAGCCCGGATGTTACACTTAAAAGGAACAGCATCATCGAATCATCTGATGAAAAACATTATTACCTTGTTACAATTAAAGATTACAGGCTCATCGGTGATAAAGCCCCTTTTGACTTTGTCAATAACCGGATTGCCAATCTGATCCTGAATACACGGAAGATGGATTTCATTAATGAACTCGAAAAAAATATTTATAAAAAAGGTGAGAACGAGAATCTATTTAAAATTAAAGACCGATAAGTTCAAAGACATGTTCAAAAACATACTAAAAAGTGCCCTGCTTTTAGGGGCTATCATTTCAGGACAACAGGCCGTAAATGCTCAGGATAAAGTAATCGACCAGATTGTGGCGGTCGTGGGGAGCAATCCGATTCTCAAATCGGATATCGAAACACAGGCGATTCAGATGCAGGCACAGGGGGTAACTTCACAAGGTGACCAAAAGTGCGAAATACTCGAACAACTTTTAGAACAAAAATTGCTTCTCGCCGAAGCAGAACTGGATACGACCATTATTGTTACTGACAATCAGATCAATCAACAGATGGACCGTCGCATGAATTATTTTATCGAGAATATCGGTTCGGAAAAAGAAGTTGAAAAGTATTTCAACAAGCCCATCGTTCAGTTAAAAGCCGAGATGAGCGAGACGATCAAAGAGCAGTTGAAAACCGAACAAATGCAAGCCAAGATTATTCAGAAGGTCACCGCCACTCCATCGGAAGTAAGACAATTCTTCCGCCAGATGTCGCAAAAAGAAGTTCCTGAAATCGGGTCTCAGTTGGAATATGCTCAGATTACTGTTCTTCCGGCCATAACCGAAAAGGAAGACCTGGAGGTAAAAGCAAAATTGCGTGATTTTAAAAAGCGTTGTGAAAACGGCGATAATTTTGCGACGCTTGCCATCCTCTATTCAGAAGATCCGGGATCTGCCAGAAATGGTGGCGAAATGGATTATGTCGGAAGGGCCATGCTCGACCCGGCATTTGCAACAGAGGCATTTAACCTTAAACCAAATCAGATTTCAAAAGTTGTTAAAAGCGAATTTGGCTACCATATTATCCAGTTGATCGACCGCAAAGGGGAAAAAATCAAATGCCGTCATATTCTGTTAAGGGCAAAAGTTGATCCTAAGGAACTTGAAAATGCAAAAAACCGCATTGATAGTATTGCTGACTTTGTCCGTAAAGCAAAAATCACCTGGGAACAGGCCTCTTATCTCTATTCTTCAGATAAAAGCACCCGCAATAACGGCGGGTTGGTGACTTCACAAAAGAATGGCTCCTCAAAATTCGAAGTTAGCGAACTTGATCCCGACGTGAGTAAAGTGATTATGAACATGAACATTGGCGAAACCTCACGCCCATTTTTAACACTTGACGACAAGCAACGCCAGGTTTATAAAATAATCAAGCTGAACAATAAAACAAAAGCGCATCAGGCCAATTTGCAGGAAGATTACCAACACCTTTCCGACCTTTTCCTTGCCAAAAAGAAGGATGAGATTTATCGTAAATGGATCGCAAAACAGCAGGCCAAAACATATATCCATGTTGATGATTCGTATGCAAACTGTAATTTCAAACTGAAATCCTGGAAAAAATAATATTAAATTATTCTTACACGATAGCGTGATTCACCAACGTAAAAATGCACTGTTCCCATGGTTGCTGCTTGTCGCGGTTGTTTCATTTTTTATTCAGGCTGTTCAACCCCAGGATAATAAAAAGAAACAACGAGTCGATATCGACAATGCCGATTTATATACCTATGATGCGGCAATTATTAAAAATGCCAACCGGCTGATCGGTAATGTAAGTTTCAGGCGTAACGATGCATTAATGTATTGTGACAGTGCTTATTCGTATATTGACAGCAACAGGTTTGTGGCTTTTGGGCATGTCCATATTGTTCAGGGTGATACAATTCATCTCTATGGTGAAAAGATGTTCTATAATGGAGACCTGAGATTGGCGCAGCTGACTAAAAATGTGAAGCTGATCGACAAATCGATTACACTCACGACACAATCTCTCGATTTCGACCTCAAGTCAAATATTGCTTTTTACAATAAAGGTGGGAAAATAATAGACACAGCAAATGTACTGACCAGTATTACAGGCAGGTACTATTCTAATGACAATATGTTTTTTTTCAAGGACTCGGTGGTCCTCACGAATAAAGACTTTATTCTCCGGGCTGATACCTTGAAATACAACAGTAAATCGGAAACCGCTTTTATTGTTGGACCAACGACCATCACAGGTACGAAAAAAGATGGTGTCCTCTACAGCGAAAGGGGCTGGTACAAGACAAGGAAAAACATAGCAGAACTTTATAAAGCTTCAAAAATTACAAATAAATCTCAGGTCCTTGAGGGAGATACCTTATTTTACGACAGGGCTTCTGGTAACGGGCGCGGAAAACATCGGGTTACATTGACCGACACAACCAATCATGTGGTCATAAAAGGGAGATATGGCGTTTATAACGAAAATACAAAAAAAGCATTTGTGACCGATTCGGCCATGTTTATTCAATATGGGAAGAAAGATACCTTATACATGCATGCCGATACTTTGCTCACGATTCCGGATACATCAAATGTGAACCGGAAAGATGACAAATATTTTATGGCCTACAAAAATGTGAGGTTCTATAAAATTGATTTGCAGGGGCGTTCCGACTCGTTGGCCTATAGAATGAAAGATTCCACGCTACTGATGTTTTATGACCCGGTTCTATGGTCAGAAAAGAACCAGATGACCGCTGAAAAAATTCAGTTCGTATCAAAAAATCCGGATCCCGATATTGCAAGGCTTGAGAACAATGCATTTATTGTGATGTGCGAGGATTCTGTGAAGTTCAACCAGATTTCGGGCAAATTGATCATTGGCCAGATTTTTGATAACAAGCTGAGGATCGCTGATGTAAACGGAAATGCCCAGACACTTTACTATTTAAAGGACAAGAACCGCTATTCGGGAATGAACCGGTTATTGAGTAGTAAAATTAAGTTACATCTGACCGGAAACCAAATCGACAGCATCCGGTTTTATCCCAAACCGGAAGGGAAGACCTTCCCAATAAAGGAATTAAAGAATGAAGACACCCAACTGGATGGGTTTATCTGGCGTGAAAGCGAGAAACCAATCAATCAATATGACCTTTACCCTCCGGATAAAAAACGCAAAAAAAATGCAGGTCCTGTGAAGAAACCTGCAGTGTCAGACTAATCGTGAACGGTTAATACTCATCCTCATTAAAGAAGAAATCATCCTTGCTGGGATAATCAGGCCAGATGTCTTCAATCGATTCATAGATCTCCCCTTCATCTTCCATTTCCTGTAAATTTTCAATCACTTCAAGTGGTGCACCTGATCGGATGGCGAAATCGATCAACTCATCTTTGGTTGCAGGCCAGGGTGCATCTTCCAGTTTTGAGGCCAATTCTAGTGTCCAGTACATATTATTTTGTTAAGATTAATTGTTTTGTGCTTTGAGTGCGATTATAATATTTATTTTTTGAAAATAAAAGTATGCAACGAACTATTTTATGATTTCCATGGAATTTCATTTACGCCTGTATCTTTTGCTACTTTTCGCGATAATACATACAGATAGTCCGATAATCGGTTCAGGTATTTCAGGACTTCTTCAGGGACATGGGCTTCCGAAGCCAGTTTGTAAACCCTCCGTTCTGCCCGTCTGCAAACCGTACGTGCAATGTGGCAATACGAGATTGCATCATTACCGCCCGGAAGCAAAAAATTCGACAATTGAGGCAAAGTGTCGAGTATCTCGTCCATTCTGTTTTCAAGGAACACAATATCATCACTGCAGCACGATAATTTAACAGATAAATCGACCTTTGATGTATCTGTGGCCAACGTGGCTCCAATGACAAACAATTTGCCCTGTATTAGTATTAAATCATTAATATCTTTATTGTCAATATTTTGAGAACGAATCAATCCAATCCACGAATTTAATTCATCGACTGTCCCATACGCTTCAAGTCGCTGATCGTATTTCTGAACACGTGTACCACCGATTAATCCGGTTGTTCCATCATCGCCTGTGCGGGTGTAAACTCGCATATTTAATCTTTTTGCTAATTAATAAATTGGATTTTCGTTTTTATAGTCAATTTCGACTTCGCCATCTTTCAACTTGATGATCCGGTGGGCATGCCTGGCAATATCTTCTTCATGGGTAACCAGGATAATCGTATTGCCCAAAGCATGAATGGCTGCAAAAAGTTTCATAATCTCTTCAGAAGTTTTTGAGTCGAGGTTTCCGGTTGGCTCATCCGCCAATAGAATCGATGGCGTATTAATCAAAGCCCTGGCCACTGCCACACGTTGACGCTGACCCCCTGAGAGTTCGTTGGGGCGGTGTTCCATCCTGTCTTCCAGACCTACACTGATCAACTTTTTGGTTGCCAGCTCAATCCGTTTATCTTTTCCTATACCTGCATAGATCAGTGGAAGCATCACATTCTCAAGGGCAGTATATCGTGGCAAAAGGTTAAAGGTTTGAAATACAAATCCGATTTCAGTGTTTCTGATCTCAGCC
>TBL_comb47_HYPODRAFT_10003151_pt1 | contig 19807 bp, 16 predicted proteins | sample TroBogypolimnion_40_FD_10682 | JGI IMG/M metagenome (IMG submission 10682) | reverse complement strand
ACCGAATGAGAAAATATCACGAATCTCGTAAAATGAGCTACCTTGTCCCCTTTCTCCTTGGGAGAAAGGGTTAGGGATAGAGGTCTATTATATTGAAATTAATTAGATTAAACCAGTTTAACAAACATATCAATAAATAATACCGCATACTTAGCTTAATTGACAGAAGTGATATTTGAAAAACAATTCAACATGATTATATGACACAAAAGATAGAAAACATAGCGCTTGATTATTTAACTATAGATGATTATCAAGAATTAAAACAGGCAATGATCATTGCATACCAGGCCATACCAAATCCATATTGGGAGGAAGATCAGATTCAGACTTTGCTTGATAAATTTCCGGAAGGACAAATTGTGATTAAAGTTGACGGCCATATAGCAGGATGTGCTTTGTCCATCATTATTGATCACGATCAATTCGAAGAACTACACACTTATAAAAGAATCACAGGAAATTACACTTTCGACACGCATAGCCAGACAGGTGATACATTGTATGGCATAGATGTATTTATCAAACCCGAATTCAGAGGACTCAGGCTTGGCAGGCGCTTGTACGATTACAGGAAAGAACTTTGTGAAAAGCTGAATTTAAAAGGAATAGAGTTTGGCGGCAGAATACCGAATTATCATACTTATGAATCGGAACTGACTCCTAAACAATATATAGAGAAAGTGAAATCGAGGGAGATATCCGATCCGGTACTGGACTTTCAATTGTCAAACGATTTTTATCCGGTACGGGTACTAAAAGGTTATCTGGAAGGTGATAAGGCTTCAAGTGAATATGCCGTTTTATTAAAGTGGGATAATATCTATTATGAAAAACCATCTAAAAATGCCAAAGACATAAAGAAGATTGTCAGGCTTGGTTTGGTTCAATGGCAAATGCGTCCCTATAAAGACATCACGGAGTTAATGCAGCAGGCTGAATATTTTGTGGATACCCTGAGTGCTTATCACAGCGATTTTGCTCTTTTCCCTGAGTTTTTCAATGCCCCGTTAATGGCAGAATACAATAAAATGGGTGAAGCAGAAGCTATCCGGAAACTGGCTGATTATACAGCACTCATTGTCGAGGAATTTTCAAAGTTGTCCATTGCTTATAATATCAATATCATTACTGGCAGTATGCCTGAAGTAGTGGATGACACCCTTTATAATGTGGGATATTTATGTAAGCGAAACGGATCGGTGGAGCGTTACGAAAAGCTCCATATAACTCCTGACGAACAAAGAGCATGGGGAATGAAAGGTGGAAACACCTTGCAAACCTTTGATACCGATTGCGGGAAAATAGGGATTCTTATTTGCTACGATGTAGAGTTCCCTGAATTAAGTCGTTTATTGGCTGATGAAGGAATGGACATTTTGTTTGTTCCCTTTCTGACAGATACTCAAAACGGTTATTCGAGGGTACGATATTGCGCCCAGGCAAGAGCCATTGAGAACGAATGCTACGTGGCCATAGCAGGAAGCGTAGGTAATTTACCAAAGGTTCACAACATGGATATTCAGTATGCCCAATCAATGGTATTCACACCCAGCGATTTTGCGTTTTCGACTACAGGTATAAAATCGGAAGCTACACCCAATACTGAAATGATTTTAATATCGGATGTGGACTTAGACCTGATCAGGGAGCTCCATAGTTTTGGAACTGTAAAAAACCTGAAGGACAGAAGACTTGATCTTTACGAAATTAAGAAACGAAAATTACTAAACAAATAATTCAAAATGCATAATTCAAAATACATAATTTATTACATAAATAAAACCACATTCAAATGTCCGATATAAAGAAAGAGCTTCCTTTGGAGAAAACAATATTACATCCCCGCAACAAACATAGGGAACGTTATGACTTCAAACAACTGACCGGGACATGTCCTGAATTAGGGAAATATGTAAAATTGAACACCTATGGCAATGAATCCATCGATTTTGCTAATCCTAAAGCTGTAAAATGGCTAAATAAGGCTTTGTTGAAGCATTATTACACTGTGGACTACTGGGATATTCCAACTGGATATTTATGCCCACCCATACCGGGCAGGGCAGATTATATTCATTATGCGGCCGATTTATTAGGCAGCAGTAATCATGGTAAAATACCTACGGGTTTCAGAATAAAATGCATGGATATTGGCGTTGGAGCAAGTTGTGTATTTCCTATCATAGGGAATAAGGAATATGGCTGGTCGTTTATAGGTTCCGAATCTGATCCTGTTGCCATTGAATCGGCCAATAAAATAGTTAACCACAATGTTTCTCTAATAAGGAATATTAAGCTGCGTTTTCAGGAGAATAAAAAGGATATTTTCCACGGTATCATGGAACGCAATGAGCCCATTGATATAACTATCTGTAATCCTCCGTTTCATTCTTCCCCTGAGGAAGCCCAGGAAGGAACATTACGTAAACTGAGCAGCCTGAACCATAAAAAGATTACTACTCCTACTTTAAACTTCGGAGGTCAGAATACCGAATTATGGTGTGAAGGTGGAGAAGAACGTTTTGTACGTGATATGATTCGTCAAAGCAAACAATTCGGGTCTAACTGTTTCTGGTTTACAACCCAGATTTCGAAGCAGTCACATTTGGAAAGTGTATATGAAGCTCTTCAACATGCCGGAGCACAGGAGATAAAGACCATTCCAATGGGTCAGGGGACTAAAATCAGCAGGATAGTAGCCTGGACTTTTCTTAAGAAAGACCAACAAAATGGTTGGATTGAATCAAAATGGAATATCATTTAAGTAGCTCACAAATATATGAAATAAGGCTCAATTTTCGCCATAAACGAGCTTTATTTTTTTTATAATGAGCTATATCGACCGATGCTATGCGCAACTGCCTTTTGCGGGTGCTTCACTTTCCGTCAGCTGACGGATAAAGTGAATGCGGGAGCAAATGCGGCTGAGTACAAGTCTGCCAGCCAATGACCCTTAGACGTGTTTTAGCGGCTGGTATTCTTCTTTTTTTCAATCAATTCGCCCGGTGTTTTCCCAAATTGTTTTTTGAAAGCGAATGAAAAGTGTGATAAATCTTCAAAACCCAAGTCAAGATAAATTTCAGATGGTTTTTGTTTTTTTTGCTCAATGAGAAAGTAGGCTTCCTGAAGTCTTTTCTTGACTAACCAATGATTGGGAGTGTCGTTGAAAATAGTTTTGAAGTCACGCTTATAGGACGATAAACTTCGACCAGTTAAGTATGCAAATCGTTGAATTGTAACGTTGAATTTATAATTACGGTTCATAAATTCTTCCAAATCTATTTTCCCGGGCTTTCTAAAATCAAATAAAACTACTGCAAGCTCTGGCTGGTTTCTGAGTTGTATAATTAGAAGTTCTTCCTGTTTTAAATCTTCAAATGCCTCATCGAGCTCCATAAGACTTTTATAGTATGGCTTTATGGATTGAATGAAACTTTCGATTAATTCTGATTTTTTTATCTCGGTAAAAGTTTCCTTCGATGCCCCATGTGTTTGTTTTAATCCGGTCTTTTCCTGAAATTTTTGTAGAAAAGGTTCATCAAAACAAAAAAGGATGGGTTCAAATCCGTCTTGAGTGTCTGATATTTCATATTTTGCTAATCTGTTTTTTCGCGCAATATAAGCATCTCCTGCTCTGAGAGTAAAGCTTTTGTTTCCATCGAAAACACGAATTGCCCCTTTGGCAAGATATATAAATAGATTATCAGGAATGAACTGTTCATTCAAGACATTTCTTCTTGTATCCATCTGTTATGGTTTTTATTTTATAAATAACTTTTGGGATGGTGACCTGGATAAATCAGCGTTAAAGGTATTAAAAGGAATGGAATTTCAATTAATGCAAATTTATAATTTTCCCCTTTTAAGGCTAAATACATCATTAACGTCAGGAACACTGCCCGTGATACATTGCCTATAAAAAATGTTTTGGGAATAAAATTAAGACTGATGAAAGAATAGCCCAGCCCCCCATAATTAAACGAATGGTATCAGTAATTCCATGCGAAGTCATCATCTCCAAATATTGTGCTGAAGGTTTAAGGCTCGTAAACCGTGACTCAATCCAAAGTAAAGATTCATCAAAATAAGTAAGCTACTAATTATTCTTATCATTATTTTTGATCTTTGTTGATTAGATTAAATTTTATCATTGAATTTACCGATGCTATGATAGTTTCTTCCTGAGAAGCAATAGGGTTCCATCCTAAAACAGTTTTCACTTTGTTGTTACTTACGTTTCGGTTCATTTTTGACATAAACAAACTTTCCTTTGCTTGCTCCATGAAAAGAGATGCAATTCTCAAAGCCCAAGCGGGCAATTTTCTTTTAGCCACTTTTTTAGATATCTCGGGCTTTTGATCTCGTAATAAATTGGCTATTCCTTGTAATGAAATTTGTCCGTCTGCCGATGCGATAAAACGCTGGCCACTGGCATTTGGATTTTCCATTGCACGAATATGCAAATCGGCCACATCTCTCACATCAACTACATTAAGTGGAAGGTTGGGAATTGCTTTCAAAGTTCCATTTAATAACATTTCAAGTAAAATAAAACTTCTTGAAATATGGGCGTCTAATGATGGACCCAGAATGGCTACAGAATTTATTGTTGCAAATTCAAGATTACCACCGTTGTTTTTAATAAAATCCCAAGCAGCCTTTTCCGCTAATGTTTTGGATTTTTCATAAACAGAAAGTCCGTTAGCTTCGGTGTTTGTCCAGTCAGTTTCGGTCGTAACCCTGGTTTTATCTGTTTGCGTAAAGCCCACTGCTCCAAAATTTGAACACATTACCACACGCTTAACTCCTTTCTCATTGGCGAATCTCAAAATACGTAAAATGCCATCAACAGCAGGGCGAATAGCCTCAGATTCATCTTTTTGTTTATGAAAAAACACTGGCGAAGCCACGCTTAACACATATTTGCATCCTTCCATTGCTTCCGCCCAATTGGTATCTTTTGTCAATTCCGCTTCTACAAATGAGAGGTTATCAAATGATGTGATTCCATTTGATTTCAGTGTTTCAATTACTCTATCCTTACTTTTTAAGGAACGAACCGTTGTCTTTACATTATAACCCTTTTGCAATAGTTGTAAAATGATTTGCATACCAACAAAGCCTGTTCCACCTGTTACTAAAACTGTTTCTGAATTTTCCATTTTTCGTTTTTTTTATGATATAAATGTTTCAATTTTATATCGTGCAAAATTACATACATAAAATTCAACTCTTTTTATTGAAAAGTCCAATCTTTATTTGTTGAGAAGTCCAAGTGTATGGTTTCTGGCTATTAGCTGTTGAACTGATATTTATAACAAACTAAGCAGGAACAGAGCTTTATTGATGTGCTCGACAAGTAAATAATCAAATCTATAATTCGCTATTAAATTTCATCCAAGTTTCATAGCTTCCATAAGCTTCGATAGACACAAGCGGATTCCAATATTCTCTATAGTATTTGATTTTCCCGGATTCAAATTCAAAGAATGTAACATAAATTTGATCATATGTTGCCCCATTACTAATTAAATGACCATGAATAGTCAATTCAATAACCAGTTTATTGGGATCAAGCATCGACGCTATTTTCAATGCTGCAACAGAATCAACCACTATACTTCGGGTAGTTGAAGACATATATGTAAGTATATCTTGCTTCCCGTGATATATGGATGGTCGGTTCTTGGGTGCAAAAGGAAATTCAAGGACAGCATCGTCTGCCCATAGGTCAATCCAGTTATCCCAATCCTGGGCTTGTAAAAAACCTAAATAAGCCTGAGCATTCTCAAGCGTTTGTTTTCGCAGTTCTTCTGTTTTGTTAGTTGAATTTTCTGTCATGATCTTACTTTTTTAAGATGTAAATGTTTCAATTTTATATGCTGCAAAATTACATACATAAAACTCAACTATTTTTGTTGAAAAGCCCAATCTTTATTTGTTGAGAAGTCCAAGTCTCCAATTGTCGGCCATTATCTCTTAGTTTTTTATACTTGCCGCTAACGACCGAGGCTATGAGCATTTGGCTGTTTGTGGGAGCATTCGCTGTCGTGGAACGACAAAGTGAATGCGGAAGCAAATACTGCCAAGTGCATGTCAGCTAGCCAATGACCCATAGGCGTGTGTTATGGCTGGCAATTTTTCCATTTCAGTCAAATACCCTATGCTTACCTAATAAATTAGTAACTTTTTCAATATGTTGCAGTTCTGTTTCTTTCTGTGCTCCGTTTTCAACAGCTTCTCTCAATACTCGAATAACTTCGTGTTTGTCTGTATATGGAGCTGGTTCTTTTGCTTGTATTATTCTCACAACCTCTAAAACCCTTTCCTCTCTAACAACGAAAGTTTCCTCTGGAATAAAACTTATATTTCTAAGTTCGCAATCTCCATCAAACACTATGACTGAATAAAATGGAATATTTTCAAATTGTTTCCGTTTATTTCTTAACTCGGCTATATGCTTGTTGTTTTGCATTATAGGATTATAGAAACGATATTTTTGACTTCCATAAGCTAATACCTGTGTCCACTGCGTCTGATAGCCTGTTCCAAAAATCCAACCGCTGTAATCCTTTACTTCAAACACAACAATACCTGCCGTAGTAGCAACAACTAAGTCAATTTGAGAAAAATTTCCATTTGGTTTTCTTACATACAGGTCGTGAAAAATCGTTTGTGCAGGTATTCCGTATTTCAAAAGTTTTAATACTAAATTTCTTTCAGCATATGTCCCTCTGTCGGATTTTGTAACAGTTTCTAATAATTTCTGATTTCGATTAAAAGTCCATTCCGAAATTCGATATTGTTTTTTCCCGTCTCGGTTTTTAAATAGACTGAGTACAATGACAATAACAAAAATGACGATTACAATCGGGATAAATATTTCCATTTTTTATTTTCGTATTCAATTTACGAAACGCATATTTTCTAATCTTGTCTAACCCCTCCCAATTTACCATCTACAAAGTCTATTGTTAAATCTGATATTTGGTATTCTTTAGGAGTCCCATATTTATTGTTTATTTTGTAGCCCCAACTTTCGTAAGTAGAATTCACAATCGTATTCAAACTAATTTCATCAGGTTTTCCTACAAGTATTTGCACAGAATCCTTCGACATACCTGTGTGTAACGTTACAATTCCTTTTTTCCCTTTTACTTCTATGTATTGAATTTGAACCCCCTTGTCAAAAGACTTCGTTAATTCATATACAACATTCTTCCTTAATATTTCTTTTTCCGAATAATCAGACCTAATGCTAATTATATAAAGAACTAAAAATAAGAATATCATTCCTGTAATAAAACCACCAATAAAAATAAATAATTGTTTCATAATCTAATCTTTTATTCCGTTCGATTAATAATCTGTTTTATTTTTTTTTGCTTGCCCCATAACGACCGAGGCTTTGGGCATTTGACGGTCACCGTTTCGCGGAATGTTCCATTTGCAGGAAAATTCACTGTCTTCCGGCGATAAAGAGAACGCGGGATTTAGTGCAACAATTCCCTATAAAAACCCTTAATTTTATTCAAAAGGATTTTGTTTGTATTAGTTGTATTTGCTTCACAAAGTTATGGATTTGTTTTATAATAACTATCTTTTTATTTAAATATTTAAATTGTCTGACGGATTTTCAGTTGATCGAAGGCTTTTGTGGTTATGTGCTATAAATTCTTCTATAACTGTCCGTCCAGGAAATGAGACTGCAATTGATACAAAGAAGGCGATATTATATTGTTTTCTTACTTAAAGCGTCATTTTTGCAATAATTTTTCAGTTATCATTTGATTTCTTTATATTTGCACAACTTCTAATAAAAAAAATAACCTGATATGAAATTCTTCACTACTTCACAAATCCGCCAGCTTGATCAATATACCATCGAGCAGGAGCCGATAGCTTCCATTGATTTGATGGAACGTGCTGCTAATGTACTTTATTTGTCAATTGTTAAAATCCTTACAGGCTCAGAGCCCGTCTGTATTATTGCCGGACCGGGCAACAATGGAGGAGATGCATTAGCATTGGCCAGATTATTATTGAATTCAGGATATTCCGTCCAGGTTCAACTCATTCGTGGGGATTTATTATCACCTGATTGTGAAACAAACCGTCGGCGAATCATATCATCTTATCCCAAATCACTGAGCGAATTAACCGATAAATTTGTTGCGCCTGAGATAACAACTGAAACCATCATTATTGATGGACTTTTTGGTTCAGGATTAAGCCGACCATTGACCGGAATATTTGCAGAAGCCGTTCAATGGATCAACAAAACAGGTTGCAAAGTAGTATCTGTAGACATACCGTCCGGTTTGTCAGGAGAAGAAAATAAGTTGAATATAAAATCCATAATTGTCAAAGCCCATTTGACTTTGAGCCTGCAATTTCCAAAACTTGCTTTCTTAATGCCTGAAAATAACCCTTATATCGGTGATTGGAAAATACTTGACATTGGAATACATGGAGAAGCTATCTATAAGACAGAAAGCAATCTGTTTTATCTGGAAGAAAAGGATATTGCCCCTTTATTGAAAAAACGACAGAAATTTTCGAACAAAGGAACTTTCGGTCATGCACTCATCATAGCCGGGAGTAAAGGCATGGCAGGAGCTTCAGTATTATCATCTCTGGCTGCTTTACGAAGTGGTGCAGGTTTAGTTACGGTATACGGAGTTGAAGCAAATCGTATCATCGTACAGACAGCTGTTCCAGAAGTCATTTTTCAAACCGACTTATTAGATTACTTTATCACCGAAAATGATTTACTTAAAAAGTATAAAGCAATTGCTATCGGTCCCGGCATCGGTACTCATTCAGAAACAGTCGACATGCTGAGAAAATTTTTAATAAAAATGGATATGCCGTGTGTTATTGATGCTGATGGGCTGAACATTATATCTTTACATAAAGAATTATTACAACACATTCCTAAAAACAGCATTCTATCCCCTCATCCTAAAGAATTTGACCGGTTATTCGGAGAAAGCAACACGTCATACGAGAGATTAATGAAAGCCCAGCAGGCTTCAAAAATTTATGGTGTTATTATTATTTTGAAAGGTGCTCATACATTAATTGCATACCCGAATGGAAAGCTTTATTTTAATAGCACCGGAAATCCGGGTATGGCAACAGCCGGTTCAGGCGATGTACTGACAGGAATCATTTCAGGCCTGTTAGCACAGGACTATGCTCCTGAACTGGCAGCTAAAATGGCTGTCTATCTTCACGGTCGTGCCGGTGATTTAGCTTTAGCTCAAGAATCTGAAGAATCACTTATTGCACGTGATATAGTCAACAAATTGGGTGACGCTTTTCAATCAATCAGAGATAAAAACTCCAGGTAATCATTTTTTAGGTAGTTGCTAATTTAGCCCAAAGACTATCTTCTTCATAATTTTCAACCACCATTGTATTTTGATTGATTGAAAAAGAATTCATTAATTGTGAGATTTCCTGATGAAGTATAGAAACTGCACCATCAATCAAATCTTTTCTGAATCCATTTTCGCCCATTTTAAGAACTAAATCCATGGAGACAATACGGCTCAGGGCTCTTCCCAATTCCACAAGTTTTCGTTGAGGCATTTGCATGTCAATATTAAAGTTCAACAGTTCTTTCATATAATCGGCGGTTCTAAAAGTAAGAGGATGAACTTTTAAAAATTCCCATACATTTATTTCTTTCACTGTTTTCATAAATTTAATCAACGACTCGGATATTTGAGTATACAAGATATCATTTGCACCTTCAAAGATCTGAAATGGACGACTGTCTACAATGGCTCTTCCTGCAATGTGATTTAACCGATATCCAATGGCACCAACCAATTGCATCAACGTCTGAGCAGATTTCTGCATCAAATCTGATGAAACCGTTTTAATAATATTCGCTTCAAAACCAAGAGGCATCAAATCGTTATGAATATCTGCCAAATCACTGCTTTTTGTACAAAGGGCGGAACAGATCGTGTAATTTGCCTGTAAAACGGCTATATGTTCCTGAACCTGGTCATATTGAAAAAGAGATTTACCTCCCACAAAACGATTCTGACAATGACTGATTGCCTCGTCGAGCATTCGTTTTATAAATCCCAATCCAATACCCGGAAATTGCATTCTGCTACGGTGCAATAAATCAAGTAACATCTGTACTCCCGTAGTTTTAGGAATTAGGCGTTGGAATTTGGGGATTTGTACATTCAGGATATTTCGTCCATAAGGTATTTGATAAAGACCTAAGTTTTCAAAATACTCATCCACGACCACTTTTTGATGAGGTGCATTATTATCACAAACAAAAAGATCGATATCTCGTTGCAGGTTACCATTTAATGCCTGCTTACGAGCAGTAAGCACCCAAAAATCTGCTTGTCCTGTTAAACCTGCCCAATGCTTAGTACCCCGGATATGATAATAATCATTTTCTTCAATGTACGAAGTTTGCATATTAAGAGCATCACTTCCGTAGTCTGGTTCAGTAATCATTAATCCACCCATATTTTTTTCATTAATAAAACGATTAAAGACATGGGCTTTTACACTTTCTTGTCCGTATTTTGCGACCGGTTGTAAGAAAAGGGCACTATTAATTCCCAACGTTAACGACAAAGCCAACGACTCATACGATGCAGCAGACAAAAGGGTGAGATTTTCCTGTACGTTTCCTCCTCTTCCACCATATTCCTTTGGTATACAAAGCGACATTGGATGGGTTGACATTATTTTTTCAAGTACATCTTTGGGTAATCCTCTATTGATGCTTAACTGATCAATATCGTTTTCGTTATGAAATACTGTATGGAGAGTTGATTTGAATTTGTTTAGAAAGGAGTCAAAAGATTTTTGATTGTCGATTTTTTTTGGAGAAGAAACTAATAAATCAAGAGAATTTGAATATGTCATTTGCATTATTTACTTATAATCATTATGTTATTATGTTATTATATAGTTTGTTTTCAAACTAGAATCTATAACAACAACATCTTTGTAATGTTTTCATATTTATGGAAAACATTTATAATTTACTGTATATTGTGAATTCAAATTGACTATATAATTTGCATCATCGTTAAGTTTAGATTATTAATCATTATCTGCTGAAGTGCCATAAAGCAGGACCCGATCTTCCCTCTCGTAACTGAACTCTTACCTGACTCCTATCCAACTCCTGTGCAACACCTATGATTTAATTTAACTGCCTTAAATGTATGTTATCGATGTGATAAGGATGTAATAACTCATATATGAGTTATTACATCCTTATCACATCCTTATTACATAGTTATTACATCCTTATTACATCATAGGTGTTGCACAGGAGTTAGACAGGAATTAGAAACAGGATAAATCGAAGGAAAAGGCTTGAAAAATATCCGGGAAACTATGATATGACAATTTATGATTCCTCCAATCCAACGTCCCTATTTTGAATCAAATGAAATGAATATCCGCAAGGCGTTCTCCTGTTGCAAAAACAAGTGCCCTTGCTTTCGGATGAGTGAAATAAAACAGATGCAACTTAAATTATTTTTCATATTTCATTTAGAGATACCGGGATTTTAGAACCTCCCAAAGAAATAGGGACTGATTTTTTTACGACAAAATGCGGATAGTAAAATTTAATTTTGGGACTTATTTCTTTTTCAATTACCAATAACAAACGACTAAACGTTAATATTATTTATATTATACAAATAAACGAATTAATATAATTTTTTAATCAACAAAAAAGTTTTCCTTTGTATTTCATTAATAGGTCTATTAAACAATACTATTAAATATGGATATTAAGACTGAACATTCACTGGAACAGACCATTCTGGAAGTTGCCGAAAGACTGTTTCTGGAGAAAGGTTTTGCCTTGACTTCTACAACTGAAATTGCAAAAGAAGTAGGTTGTAATCAGGCATTAATTCATTATTATTATCGGACAAAAGATAATTTGTTCAATGTTATTTTTGAACAAAAATTCAAAGATTTTTTTCATGGTTTATTTGAGATAAGAAACCCGAACAATTTGAGTTTCCTTGACAAACTGAAATACATTATTGAGTCACATTTCGATTTACTTTTGAAAAATCCAAAAATGCCGGCACTCATTCTTAATGAATTATCACGCCACCCCGATCAGATAAAAATACTGAAAGAAAAACTGCATTTATTACCGGAAGCATTATTTTCCGAATTGAATGAAGAATTACAAAAGGAGATTCAAAAAGGCAACGTGCGAGATATTAGCTTGTTTGATTTATTAGTCAGTATGGTTTCACTAAATATTGCATTATTCATCATGATGCCGGTAGTAGAAACTATTTTACAATGGGATGAAGCACAAAAAGAATTAATGATTGCCCACCGCCGGTCAGCGAATGTGGAATTAATTTTAAATAGTATAAGACTCTAAAAAATCATAATTTACAACTCAAAAATATGAAAAAACAATTTCTATTCCTGTTTCTGGCAATAGTCTTACAATTGAGTTTAAAAGCTCAAATACTGACAATAGAGACATGCCAGGAGAAAGCAAAAGCCAATTATCCACAGATTAAACAGTATGGGTTGATAGAAAAAACTGCTCAGTTTAATATCAGCAATGCTAACAAAGGGTACTTACCTCAGTTGACATTTTCAGCAAAAGCGACTTATCAGTCGGATGTGACTCAGATTCCGGCATCGTTAGGTACGGTTTTATCCGATCTTACTCACAAGCCTTTCTCATTTCCATCTTTGCCAAAAGATCAATACCAGGCAGTACTTGAAGCCGATCAGGTAATATGGGATGGTGGAGTCATTTCAACTCAAAAGAAAATAACCAATGCCAGTACAGAATTAGAGAAACAGAGCCTGGAAGTTGATTTGTTTGCTTTGAAAGACCGAGTAAATCAGTTATTTTTTGGTATTCTTTTAATTACCGATCAATTAAAACAAAATGATATTTTGAAAAATGATTTACAAACAAATTATGATTTGTTTGTTGCTTATAAACAAAACGGCGTTGCCAATCAGGCAGATATAGATGCCATCAAAGTGGAGCAAATTAATTCCAACCAACACGAATCGGATTTAAAAAGCACCAGAAACACCTATTGCATGATGCTTTCAGCATTAACCTGTATTAATATTACAGATCAAACTGTTTTACCGAAACCTGAAACAGACTTGTCTGTTCTAAACGACAGTATCAACCATCGTCCCGAACTTCGTTTATTTGATGCACAGACAAAATTATATGAAGGTCAAAAAAAGCTAGTTACAGCAGGTAATCTTCCTAAGTTAGGAGCTTTTGTTCAGGGTGGTTACGGACAACCAGGATTGAATATGTTCACTATTGGCTTTTCTCCGTTTTATGTAGGTGGTCTCCGGCTTTCCTGGAACATTAGCGGAATCTACACTCAAAAGAACAATTTAGCCAAACTGGAATTAAACAAGAAAACTGTTGAAGTTCAAAGAGAAACATTTCTATTCAATAACAACCTTGCTACAAAACAACAAAAAAATGATATTGAAAAGCTGCAGTCGACACTTTCAAACGATGATGAAATCATTCGACTTCGTCAGAATATCAAAAAGGCAACTATTGCCAAAATAGAAAACGGAACAGCAGCTGAAAGTGATTTAATTCGTGAGATCAATGCTGAAAACCAGGCGCGTCAACTAAAATCATTGCATGAAATTCAACTTCTAATGACTATATATCAACTTAAAAACAACACAAACAATTGACAATTAATAAATTTACAATTGAAATAAGATAGTAATATGAAAACAAAGAAAAAAAACATCAGTTTATATTTTATTCCTGTTACAAAGTATACACTTTTAGGAGTAGTAATCTCTTTTTTATTCTTCTCCTGTGGAAAATCAAAAGATAACTATGATGCTGAAGGCACATTTGAAACAACTGAAGTAATCGTTTCAGCGGAGGCAACCGGTAAAATATTATCGTTTAATATCGAGGAAGGTCAGATTCTCAAGGCGAATGAAAAAATCGGCGCAATCGACAGTATTCAGCTTTATTTACGAAAAGAACAATTAATGACCAATGATAATTCGATGCAGGTACGACGACCAGATGTACAAAAACAGATTGCAGCCATTGAACAACAAATTGTAACGGCTAAAACCGAAAGAAACCGGGTAGCTAACTTACTGAAAGCGAATGCTGCCAATCAGAAGCAACTGGATGATGCCAATGCACAGATTGCTTTTCTTGAAAAAGAACTCGTGGCACAAAAGACTACGTTGGTTACTACAAATGAAGGTATAAGCGATGATAGCAAAGGCATGAAATTGCAGGTTGCCCAAATTGAGGATCAATTAAAAAAATGTAAAATTACAAGTCCGATAAGTGGAACGGTACTGGTAAAATATGCTGAAATGGGCGAAGTGGCAGCACCCGGAAAAGCTCTTTTTAAAATTGCGGATACAAACAATATGATCCTGCGTGCTTATGTAACGAACGATCAGTTAACCCAACTGAAAATTGGTCAGAAAGTAAAGGTTTTTGCTGATTCAGGCGAAGACAAATCACGTGAATATGACGGAACGATATCGTGGATTTCCAGTAATGCAGAGTTTACGCCTAAGACCATTCAGACACGTGATGAACGCGCCAACCTGGTATATGCGGTCAAAATCAACATGAAAAATGATGGTTATCTGAAGATTGGCATGTACGGGAATGTGAAGTTCTAAATTAAAATGAAATTTAAAAAAGATTGTCCACAGATTACACTGATTTACACAGATTATTTCATTTCAAGTAGATTCAAATTCAATAGTGATCGGGTTTAATTTGATATAAAGCTTATTAATAAGCATAAACAGGCGACTATATACGATAAGATTATGTATGCAATTGAAGTAAAAAATATCTCCAAAAACTATTTATCGAAAGAGCCGGGCAAATTTGCTGGAATAGGCGAAAGGTCTGTTTCAGGAGAGGAGACTCATTTAGACACTGGGGTTGGGGGTATCAGCTTTAATGTATCCCGCGGCGAAATATTCGGGCTTATTGGTCCGGATGGGTCAGGAAAAACTACTATTTTCAGGATATTAACTACTTTGATCCTGCCGGATAGCGGAAGTGCAAGTGTGGATGGATTCGATGTTGTAGCTGATTACAAATCTATTCGGAACAGGGTTGGTTATATGCCGGGACGTTTTTCGTTATATCAGGATTTAACAGTAGAAGAAAATCTAAAATTCTTTGCGACAGTATTCAATACAACCATCGAAGAAAATTATGACCTGGTAAAAGACATCTACCAACAGATTGAACCTTTCAAAAAACGGAGAGCAGGTAAATTATCAGGTGGAATGAAACAGAAGCTGGCATTATGTTGTGCACTTATCCACAAGCCCAGTGTGTTATTTCTGGATGAACCAACCACAGGTGTGGATCCGGTTTCGAGAAAGGAATTCTGGGGAATGCTGAAGAAACTGAAAGCCCAGGGTATTACCATTCTGGTTTCTACACCATACATGGATGAAGCAAGTCTTTGCGACAGGATAGGATTAATTCAAAACGGCAGGTTTCTGGAAATTGAAACTCCTGAAATAATCGTAAGCCGGTATGAAAACAAGCTTTGGGCTGTACAGAGTGATGATATGCCTAAATTATTGAACGATTTACGGTCGAATAAGTCGACTAAGGATTGTTTTGCATTTGGTGATAAACATCATGTTTCTGTTAACAATCCCCAATTTACAATGGAAAGTTTGAAAGAATATCTGATTCAAAAAGAACATACGAATATTCATATTTTTGAAATTAAGCCAAGTATTGAGGATTGTTTTATGCAATTGAGCCAACGATAAGTGAGAATAACGAATGAAATCAGAAAGGAAATGAACGACACCAAAAAATATAATCCTGATAAAGTAATTATTGCTGAAAATCTAACTAAGAAATTTGGTCATTTTAAAGCCGTTGATAACATTTCATTTGAAGTTGAAAAAGGGGAAATCTTCGGTTTTCTGGGTGCAAATGGAGCCGGAAAAACCACTGCCATGCGAATGCTGTGCGGATTGAGTATCCCGACATCAGGAAAAGGGACTGTAGCCGGTTATGATATAAGCTCACAAACAGAACTCGTAAAAAAGAATATCGGCTATATGAGTCAGAAGTTTTCGCTTTACGATGATCTGAAAGTATGGGAAAACATTGAACTCTTTGCCGGTATTTATGGAATGAAAGACAATGAAATTAAAGTAAAGACTGATGAGTTGATGCAAATTTTGAATTTCGAAGAGGAAAGGGATAAACTTGTAGGTTCATTGCCTTTAGGATTCAAACAGAAGCTGGCATTTTCAGTATCTATATTTCATAATCCGAAAGTCGTATTTCTGGATGAACCTACAGGAGGTGTAGATCCGATAACCCGTCGTCAGTTCTGGGAGTTAATTTACGACGCAACTACGAGGGGAATAACCGTTTTTGTCACTACGCATTATATGGACGAAGCTGAATATTGCAACCGTGTATCCATCATGGTGGATGGTAGAATCGAAGCTCTCGATTCGCCTAAGAATCTCAAAAAGCAGTATAATGCGATGAACATGGATGAGGTATTCCAACAACTTGCCCGTGAATCTACCCGTAAAGCCGATTAATCATGAAACAGTTAATGTCATTTATACGTAAGGAATTTTATCATATCCTGCGGGACAAAACCACCATAATGATTTTGCTCCTGATGCCCATCATTCAGATTATTTTGTTTGGTTTTGCACTTACAACAGAGGTAAAAGATACTCAGGTAGCTGTTCTCGCTCCGACAAATGACGAGGTGAGCACCCGTATTATTGAGAAACTGAATGCCAGCGCTTATTTTCATGTAGTGGAAAAAATTCATAATACAACCGATATTCAACTTGTCTTTCGCGATGCAAAAGCAAAACTGGTAGTTGTTTTTGAAGATCATTTCTCAGAGAAACTTCATCATACTGGCAAAGCTCATATTCAACTCATAGCCGATGCCACTGATCCAAATGCGGCAACATCATTCACATTCTATGCAAGTAATATCATTGCCTCGTACCAGCAGGAATTAATGGCAGACAGCAAAAATCCATATCAGATCATTCCGGAAGTGAAAATGCTTTACAATCCTCAAATGGTTGGTGCTTTTAATTTTGTACCGGGAGTTCTGGGTATGATTTTGATTCTGATTTGCGCCATGATGACTTCAATTGCCATTGTCCGCGAAAAAGAAATGGGTACCATGGAAATACTGCTTGTTTCACCCATGAAGCCGATTTATATCATACTTTCTAAAATCACACCTTATTTTGTTCTATCGTGTGTTAATTTCACCACCACTATCCTGTTATCTGTTTTTGTACTGAAAGTGCCCATTGTAGGAAGTTTGGCGAGTTTAATCGTGGTATCATTACTTTATATCTTTTTGTCGTTATCGGTTGGGTTGTTAGTTTCCACATTAACTGACTCCCAGCAGGCAGCCATGTTAATTTCCGGAATGGGATTCATGATTCCTGTCATGATGCTCTCCGGAATGATATTTCCGATCGAAAACATGCCGGTTGCCCTACAATGGCTTTCGAATATAGTACCGGCAAGATGGTATATCTCCGCAGTAAAAGCTATAATGATTGAGGGTCTTGGAATAACTTCAGTGCTCAAGGAAGTGGCAATTATGATTTTGATGATTGTGGTATTAATAACAATAAGTTTGAAAAAATTTAAGATAAGACTTGAATAAAAGTTTTACAAGGTTCAAAATGTAAGAAATAGATAAAGATAAATTAGTATGCTAAAATTTCTGCTTAAAAAAGAATTTAAACAATTTCTCAGGAATAGTTTTCTTCCAAAAATGATTTTTATATTTCCGTTAAATGTGTTGCTTATTTTTCCATGGGCAGCCAGTTATGAAATAAAGAATTTGAATTTGAGCGTGATTGACAACGACCATAGCACTTATTCGCAGCAACTTATTCAGAAAGTTATTTCATCCAACTATTTTAAACTGACTGATGTTTCGCCAAATTACAGGCAGGCATTGAAAAGTATTGAGAAGAACCAGTCGGATATTATTCTGGAAATTCCTGCACAGTTCGAAAAGGAGTTGGTAAACGGCCAAGGTGGAAAAGTTATGATTTCAGCGAATGCGGTGAATGGGATGAAAGGTGGAATCGGAATGACCTATCTTTCAGGCATTATTGTTGCATTTAATAAGCAGGTAGTGGATGAATTAATGCCATCGGGTGCAGGAGTAAATTCTACGCCAACGATACTGGTTGATTCACAATACAGGTTCAATCAGAATTTAAATTACCGGGTATTTATGGTTCCGGCATTGATGGTAATGCTTTTGACCATGATGTGCGGCTTTTTACCTGCCATATCGATCGTTTTTGAGAAACAACTGGGGACAATGGAACAAATCAATGTAAGTCCGGTACCCAGGTTTACGTTCATTTTAGCAAAGTTAATCCCATTCTGGCTTATCGGTTTTATCGTCATCAGTATAGGGTTCATTATTGCCTGGGCAGTTTACGGTTTAATACCTGCCGGTCATTTTTCATCACTCTACATGTTTGCAGCCATCTATATTTTAGGAATTTCAGGGTTGGGACTGGTGGTTTCGAACTATGCATCCACCTTGCAGCAAGCTATGTTTACCATTTTCTTTTTTATGATGCTTTTCATTATGTTGAGCGGGCTTTATACTCCCATTGACAGCATGCCCGAATGGGCAAAATGGATTGCTGCATTTAACCCCCTGAAGCATTTTATGTTCGTTATGCGTTCAATCTATCTGAAGGGAAGTAATCCAATCCAACTGATGAATGATTTACTGGCATTAATCGGATTTGCAGTTTTCTTCAATAGCTGGGCAGTAATGAGTTACAGAAAGAAAAATTAACAAATAATGTGAAAATGTATATCCGTTTATGATAGTATTCTATGTAAATTGCATATTGGTATTACATTATAAAATGGAGATTACAAAAAAAATTAAGGGATTATTCTAATTGGGTTGTATATACTATCACAGGTCTGTGATTTATAATTTTTTGATAACAAATAAAACCTGGAGTTTAGAAAAAAGACTAAAACAATTAACCATGCAAACGTTTGCGTAGTTAATTTAAAGTTTTGATTTTTGCTGTTTTCAGACCTTTTTATTTCGGTAGGCATCAATTGCCCTTTTAACAGAGCCGTGAATTAATAATATATTTTTAGCTTGTTCATAATCCAACCCAATTTCTTCAACAATCATTCTGGCACCACGATCAACCAGTTTGGCATTTGACAGTTGCATATTCACCATTTTATTCCCTTTGACACGCCCAAGTTTTATCATGGTCACAGTAGTTATCATATTCAAAACAAGTTTTTGTGCAGTTCCTGATTTTAATCTTGTACTGCCGGTTACAAACTCAGGATCTACTATGACTTCAATTTTGATTTCGGCTTCATGAGCTATAGGAGAATCCGGATTACAAGAAACAGAGGCTGTCAAAATGTCATTTAAACGTGCATTTCTTAAAGCTCCAATTACATAAGGCGTTGTTCCTGATGCAGCTATTCCAATTACCGTATCATTTTTATTTACTTTATGATTAACAAGTTCCTCCCAACCTTTATTAATATCATCTTCAGCATTTTCAACCGGATTACGTAATGCCCTTTCTCCTCCTGCAATTAAACCAACCACTAAATGCGAGGGCATTCCAAATGTCGGAGGTATTTCAGAGGCATCCAATACACCTAAACGTCCACTTGTACCAGCTCCCAGATAAAATATACGTCCGCCTCGCTGCATTC
>TBL_comb47_HYPODRAFT_10003150_pt1 | contig 19808 bp, 17 predicted proteins | sample TroBogypolimnion_40_FD_10682 | JGI IMG/M metagenome (IMG submission 10682) | reverse complement strand
CCTTGCACGCTGGCAGTAAAGCACCCTCACAGACCTCATCTGCCTTACCTTCTCTGAGGCATTTCGCGGCCTGTGCGTGAGCCGCAGCAATCGTCTCGTGCTTTGCAATGTCATCCAAGGTCTCCTGGCTCAATGGAAGAGCAATAGCTGCTGACGCTGCGAATACAAATTCTGAGACTGCGAAAACGCCCCATGCCAAAATCCATTTTTTCATTGTGTTAGCTCGGTTTAAAAAAGTTCAAGAAAGCAGAAACGACATACGCTTATGAATCTGTCGTAATGCTACTGTGCATCCAGCAGGTTCTGCCAAAGCCGCAAGAATTGAGGCTTGGATACCAGTGTTTGAAGGATGCGCTGACAAGCCTTGTAGAAATGCGCTGTTGCAAGCACGACCATGTGATTTCAAGGCTCGGACCCTGGCATCAAGCTACGGCAATCACCATCGTTTCTGGCCTGTCGTCGTGTTAATTTCAACGTGAACCGGCACACTTTGCGTTACCTCCAGCGATGGCCACCACCACCTCATAACCCAAAGTCGAGATTGAGACCAATCGATGGGTGTAATAGGGGTGCACGTAGTAGGGTTGGTAAACCGGTTGAGCTTGAACAATGACGGGCGCCTGCTGGTACAGAGATGGTAGTGAGCCGACATTGCCCTGGTAACCTTGTGCCTGGGACTGCGCTCCCACGGGCGAGACTCTGAGTTGAAGGGTGGGGCCCGGGTCTTGTGGCATTTGCACGGAATATTGCTTGCCACCAAATTCGTAGGTAACGTTGTAGCCAACGGTCCTGTTCTCCACGAAATTCTGCGTTGTGCGCCCTAGCACGGTTTGCAATTCGGGAACAGGCGCGCCCTCAATGTGTTCGCCCACTATGGCGCCGCCCACGATTCCCAACATGGTGGCTGCCGCGTTGCCCGCACCCCTGCCCACCGCATTTCCCATGGCGCCACCGGCAAGTGCGCCCATGACGACTCCGGCACCTGACTTCTGTTGCTGCACCGCCACTTGTTGTTGAGAGCAAACCTAGCGCGGAGCCGCCACCTGCTGGATGATGGGTTGAGAAGAAATGACGCGTCCCACGTCTTGAGCGATTGCAGCTAAAGAAGCGGACGCCGCCACTGAAAGAAGGAGCAATTTGCACGTATTCATGTTTTGCCTTGGTTGCGGCTCATATTGAACGATCAACACAAAAACCCAGTAGGTATTTCTGCAAATTTCCGGTAAATCCGGTGACCTCTGCCTGAACGTGATGCGGGAGTTTTTAGGCTGCTGCTTGGTGCGGGTCCATGCGACGGCCGCGAGGGGAAATCAATACGAGCTGCTTTGCAGAATGCCATAGGAATTTCTCAACTGAACGGTAATTGATTTCAGGTAGATTGCATCCATGCCAAATCAATATATTGCTCGTGTCTTTTCCATTCTTTTGCTGCTTTCTGTGGTCCTATCCTAAGTAATGGCCGCTGACTGCATGTGGTGACCTGGCAGCCCATAGAAGGCGACACCAAGTGGGATTACCTCAGTTTTGAGCCAATCAGTCACCATCTTTTTATCACCCATGGCGACCGAGTCGAGGTGTATGACACGCTCGAAAAAAAGGTGATTGGCGCTATCCCCAACACCCTTGGCGTTCATGGTGTCGCTTTGGCACCTGAGCTGGACCGCAGTTACACCAGCAACGGACTCAGCAGTACGGTCACCACGTTTGAGCTCTCCAGCCTGCACGTGCTGGGCACGTTGCCGACAGAAAAGAAGCCGGACGCCATCATTTTCGACCCCGCTACGAGACGCGTTTTTGTCGCCAATGGGAACTCCGGCACATTGACCGTAATTGACGCACTTACCAATCGGGTGGTAGGAACGGTCACCATTGGAGGGAAGCTAGAGTTCCAGGCGGTTGACGGAAAAGGGCGCCTGTTTGTGAATGTGGAGGACAGAAATGCACTTGTTGTCGTAGACACGGCCAAGCTCACCGTCACTGCCAACTACGACATGTCGGAAGCTTGCGAGTCGCCCACTGGGATGTCCATTGATGCGCAAAGCAGTAGGCTCTTTGTGGGATGTCGCAACCAGAAAATGGTGGTGGTAGACGGAAATGCTGGCAGCATTCTGGCCTCGATTCCCGTGGGCAAGGGTTGTGATGCCACAGCTTACGACCCGGTGTTGAAAGTAGCCTATGCCTCAAGCGGTGATGGAACGATGACGGTGGTCAACGGCGACTCCTACGCCGTGGAGCAGCTCGTATCCACCCAAGCCACCGCGCGCACTTTTACCTTGGATCCGGCCCAGCACGTTTTGTACCTGGTGGCTGCGGAAATCGAAGTACCTGCTGCTGGCGGCGGACGACCAAAGTTAAGGCCAGGAAGCTTCCAGTTGTTGACGATTAGCCGGTGATTGCAACCAATTGGTGGTGCGAAATCGGCATGGCTGGAGCGCTGCATGGAGGATGAGATGAAGTATCTTTACCAAGCCAGTTAACCGGCAAATCATGCCGTCAATTTTGGCGAGTTGGCTTGAACCATTGGTCGGCTTCTGCACCAAATAGCCTCAGCAATGCCCAGGTTTCCAGCGCCACTGACATGTAGGTGAGCACTACCTCCAAGTCAGTAGCCTCGTCCAATCCAAGAGCCAGAATCATTGCCACATCCAGGGCAACGAGAATCGAGTAGACGATGCGTGCCCAGTTCTTGCACGCAGCAATTTTGATGGTGGTAAACCCATTGAAGACAAGCAACATGCTGTTGAATACCATCGCGTCACTGCTAGCATCGTCGTAGTCCACGGCCATCATCAGAGCGTTGGCGGCAATCGTCAGCCAGATGAGCTGGATGGCGATGGTGACGGTGCGGGGTGGAAGGCTGGTGGTGGCTTGCTGCATAGGAATACGAGTTTGCCTCAGCGCTGCTGGAATGGTTCAGCCCCAGTGATGCTTTACCAAAGTTTGCACTGATTCCGCCCTAGACCGCGCAGCTCTAGCCAGTGCTGAAAGGTTGAGATTTTCAGAGGCAGGCCTGGAAGCCCTTGCTTTGGCATTCAGTCAAAAGCGCCTTGGCCTCGATGAATTGTTGGGCGGTGAGCTTTCTTGTGATTACATCACGATTGCTTGTCGCTGCGGCATTTCCTGCGTCGGCCGACATCGCAAACCAGACGTAGGCTCGCAGCGCGTCTTGTGTCACACCCCAGTCCCATGGAATATGCAACGCCCAGGTTGGACTGGGCCTGCGTGTTGCCATGAGCTGCCGACATGCGCAGCCAGTGCATTGCTTGCCTTGGGTCTTGCTTTGTGCCACGCCCGGTTTCGTAAAGCATGGCTAGCTGGAATTCGGCCGAAGCGTCCCCGGCACTTGCGAGCTGGTTGAACATGTTGAACGCGTTTGCGTAGTCTCCACTCGCTCGGGCTGCCATGGCATCCTGAATCGTGTCCGCTTGGCAAGACCCTGCAATCAGCAACGAAAGCAGGGCGAAAATGAGAGTCTGAGCGTGCACGTGAGCGGCTTTCATGGCTTGGTTTAAAAGTGCCTACGCAATTGTTTCAATTTTAAAGTCACCCCCGACAAGTACCACACGTAAAGGATGTAGACCCTAGCGAGGTAAAGTGATTGGTGGAACTTGAATACATGCCAGAGCATTTTCCTGCGGTGAAATAGCCAGAAAAAACCCAGCACAGAGGCTGGGTTGAAGCCATGCAGTGATGGCACTGCCAGGGAGGTATGCAGTGAGCGTCAGTTCGCTACCAAGTCACTATAGCCGGATAGTGTATGTATGTCCTGGATAAAGTGAAGGTAAAGGTTTGTGGAGCACTCAATGACCATTGGCTGGCCGTTGACCTGCATTGCGAGGTCAGTTGCTGCAAGGCCTGGATGATGTTGCACAGGGCTTCTGCTCCACAGAGGTCAGTCGACCCTGTTTGTCTTCATACTTGCAGCAGCAAGAACTGCAAGAAGGACGACCATGCTCAACACCATGAATCCCTGTGAATATGCGGAAAAAATGCCAGGTGTCGCAGAACCATAGATGCTCTCGCGCCATTGAACGAATACCGCAATCACCGCAATGCCAAGAACGCCACCGAGCTGCCGCATGTAGCTGACCACGGAGGAGGACTGGGCGAGATGCTGCGTATCCAGGTGCCGCAAAGTCGCCAGGCTGAGCGCCGGCAGAATCAACCCAAGCCCGATGCGTCCCATCACCGTTGCTGTGAACAGTTCTTTGCCGTCAATGTGTCCACCCAAGACTGCAAACATCAAAAACGACAGACCGAATAGAACCAGGCCACCCATCGTGATGTATTTGGGCGAGTACCTGTCGGCCATTCTGCCGGCAAGAGGTGTCGTAAAGGCCAGTGCGATACCTCCTGGAAAAAGCACCAAACCAGCCGCCGTTGCGGAGTAGCCGAGCGCCTTCTGAAGAAAGACCGGAATCAAATAGGTTGACCCGAACAAGCCAAAGCCGTAGGCGAAGGAGACCAAGCTCCCCATCGTGAAAGAGCGATGGGCAAACAGCTCGATGTTGATGATGGGTGCGGGGCTCCGACGGGCGTGCCAGGAAAATACTCCTGTCAGTGCCAGTGCCACGAGAAATTGAGCAACCGTCCACCAAGCCTTCAAGCCGCTGTGCTGAAGGCTGGAAACACCTTCGACGAGTGTCAGAGTGACCAGCGACAAAAGACTGACCCCCAACCAGTCAAAGCGGCGTCGCACGACTTCGCGTGGCAAAGGCAACCAATACAAACCGAGCAGGCCGGCCACCAGGCAGAATGGCAGATTGAGCAAAAATATCGCCTGCCAGCCGAAATGGTCAACCAGAACGCCACCGAAAGCCGGGGCTACAGCCGGGGCCAACACCAGGCCCAGAGTGAGAATTCCGATGGCTCTACCTTGACTCGCCGGCAGGAAAAGACGCATGACGAGCAGCGTGCCCATCGGCTGGAGAACGCCCGTGGCCACACCCTGAAGTATGCGGATGAATACCACAGCGGTAAAACTGCTCGCCAGGCTGCCGGCCACACTGGTCAGTGTCAAGGTCATCACGGCCATTAAAAACAGCCGGCGAAAACCCAAGTGGTCTAGCAGCCACGGGGTGGGCAGCATAGAAAGCGTCATCGCCACCATGAAGCCGGTCATTGTCCACTGCGCCAATTCTTGCCCGATGCCAAAATCTCGGCTCAAGGCTGTGATGGCCACGTTGAAGCTGGATGTTGACAGCACACCGGCAACGGTGCCTACCCCGACGACGAGAAGTAAACGCCATTTGAATCGATGGCCATGAAGGAGCGAGAGGCTCTCAAAAGTGGACGGACTGGGGAAAAATTTCATGTATCGGCTTGAATTTTATGCCCCTGGCAGTCGGATGGCAGATGAAGATGCCAACGAGCTGGCACATGACGGTCTACTATTACAGCTTGACGGGATGCTTCAAGCCCGCCCGCAGTTTGCTGCTGCTACGGGTCGAGAATTTCGAAAGGCTGTGCGCGAAGCACAGCAACCCAAAAAAATGTTCAATTCGCATGAATGCCATTGTTGAGCAACAAGTTGCTTGCCCGAACTTCCCGCAGCAATGCGAAATGGGCAGCGCACAAAGTTGGGCCACCCAGGCGCTGGTAGGCAAGGCAGGCTCGCCCTAGTGGCGATTGGATTTCCAAAAAGGCGTCATTCAACGAGTTCGGTGCATTAGCATCGTCACCATGAAGCACTTTGTTTTTAGCTTGAATCTCTCTGCACTGGAGTACCTCCAGCATTACCGGGGCAGGGTCAACAAGGTCGTGGCGACGTGTGTTGAAGGTACTACGGTGCAATTTCCATCCGGGCTACTTACACCTTTTGTCACCAGCGGTGGCGTCCGTGGTAACTTCGTGCTTTCCTGTGGGGATGACGGTAAAGGGGCGCAGCTGAAGCGGAGGTAGCGGTCCACCATTCAGCTCAGGTCCAAGTGAGGCTGTCGTGCCAACTTTTCAAGCATTTCGTTAAAGGCATGCTTGATCCTCTCTACGTAGGGATTCTTATGGGCGTAGAGGTTGCTTTTTTCGTCATGTACGAGCATGGTTGCGTTGGTTTCAAAAATCAAAATCCGCCCTTGCGGGTCCAACGAGCAATCGATTCCACTGAAATCGAGTTGGGTCGCGGCCACAACATCACGCAGTGTCTGCATCTGAATCTCGTTAAATACCTGCTCAGGACTGCGCAAGAATTTTTCCTCCTCCTCACGCATCCACAATTGATTGTCCATGTCCGTTCGGAAGTAATGCACCAACCAGTCACTGTGGATCGCCAAATGGTAGGGAAATAGTTTACCGCCAATGTTGATCAATCGGTATTTGCGAAACTGACCATCTGCAGAACGGTAGTCGACATACTCGATAAGGTAATAGCTTGGTGCAGGATGGGTTGCGATAAATTGCGTCACGGCATCCCATGTCTCGACCTTTTCCATGTCCGTTCCACCGTGTGTGCCGGTCAGTCGGATGATCAAAGGCATGGCAAAGTCTAATGTGGCGCCTTCACTGACAGCCTCTCGTAATTGTTTTTCAGAAAGCTCTTGGGTTTTAGGGAATCTACAACCCGCCACGTTTGCCAACAAACTGCCCATATCCTCCCGGTTGGTCCGCATGATCTTAAAGGGATGGTTGACGGTAGGCAGGGCCAAGCGATCAGCTAAACTGCGGGCCACTGGTAGAAAAGCTTTGCCGTTGTCAGCGTCTCCAATCATATTAATAACTACATCGGCCTTACCGCGCAAAAACTCACTCGCTGATTCGACATCTGCTACGCCTTGCGGCATGACGCAGTACGCGTGGCACTCATAGGCAGCATGTCTGAGCAAATAGTCCATTGGGATTGAGCCTGCACCGGCCGCATCCAGCAGCAGTACCGAAAATTCAGCCTGCGCCTTCCTGGCTGGCATGGTGACCAATGGGCTGATGTCTTGTGCACGTTTGAACAATTCCCAGGCCCGTGGCAGTTCTTGTGCCGCCAAATACACGTTTCCCAAGGCTACATAAAGATTGGAATCGCTAGGGTTGAGTTCAATCGCCCGTTGAAGGCAGACCTTTGCCTCTTCAGGATGAGCGCCAAATTTGCTTTGCAAATGACCCAGGGCATACAGCGCTGGGACCGAATCAGGCCTAAGCTGTATGGCCTGTCGGTAACTGGCCGCAGCGCCTTCAAACTGATTCAGTTCCGTTTGAACGTTGCCCAAGTTCACCCAGGCTTCGAAGAGATTCGGATTCGATGCCAGTGCGCAACCCGCGCTATTTAGCGCCTCCTTCAGTCGTCCGGTCTTTTGCAGCAAGATGCATAGACTGTTATGGGTATTTGCGGCGTCTGGATTCAGGGTGAGGGATTTAAGGAGCGATGCCTCGGCCTCGGCAGTACGGTCCAAGTCGGTGAGCAAATTGCCATAATTGGCATGAGCCGTGGCAAGGTCAGGTTGGAGAAGTAGGGCGACTTTAAAACTTGCCTCGGCGGCTTCATATTTGCCCAGCCCGAGCAAACAAGAGGCCATTTCGCTATGCGCTTCCGCCATACCTGGTGAAAGTTTAAGCAACTGCCGCAAGGCAGCTGCCGCTTCGTTGAAGGCCCTACGGTTGTATTGAGCAATACCCAAGAGCCTCCAGCCAAGCAGGTTGCCCGGGTAGCGCAAGGTGACTTTTTTCGCTACCCGTGCCAAGGAGTCCCAATGCCCTGCGTTCATCAGAGTCACCAGTTCATTCACCACATGGGTAGGCACAGACTGGGCGGATGCACTTGCACGCACTGGCGCTGCTTTTTGAGATCGCACGTTCAAACTCAATAAGCACTGGCGTCGCCAGCAAAGTCGTGCAACCAGTTCGCCAGGGTCTGAGCTTCATCGAGCGAAATCGCGTTGTAGAGGGACGCGCGCCACCCCCCCAATGAACGGTGGCCGTCCAGCCCGTGAATGCCTGCCGCCTTTGCTGCCGCAGCAAACGCTTGGTTGCGATTTTCGTTGCGAAGCTTGAACGCGACGTTCATAAGAGAGCGATCCGCCAGGTCGGCATGAGGCACAAAGGCTTCAGGATGCGCGTCCAGCGCTGCATAAACCAACGCTGACTTGCGCTGATTCAGTTCAGCCATGGCATCCAGACCACCCACCTCATCGCGCAACCAACGGGTGATCAACATCAGTACGTAAATCGCAAAAACCGGCGGCGTGTTGTAGTTGGAGCGCGCAGCGATGTGGGTCCGGTAGTCCAACAGCGTGGGCAGGCCTGTACCAGCTCGGCAGGCAAACTCGTCATTCAGTATCACCAGAGTCACGCCCGAAGGCCCCAGGTTTTTCTGTGCATGGGCATAGATGAAATCGTGGCGGGCGACATCTATGGGCGCTGCCAGTAGGTCCGAAGACATGTCGCAGGCCAGCGGAACACCCGGCAGGCCAGGCGGTGCTCTGAATTGAAGGCCCTCTACGGTTTCGTTTGAGACGTAGTGCAAGTAAGCTGCGTCCGGCGAGAACTGCAATTCATCCGCTCGGGGAAGGCGCTTGTACAGGCCTGGCGCGCCATCCCAGAGCACCCTAGTAATTCCTTCCAGCCGGGCTTCAGTAGGCGCCTTTGCGCTCCAATAGCCAGTGACTAAGTAGTCTGCGCCGGCCACATGACCGCGTAGGAAGTTCATAGGCAGCATTGAGAACTGCAGACTGCTTCCGCCCTGCATGAACAACACCTGGTGGGTACCGGGAATTTTCAGAAGATGGCGCAAGTTTTGCTCCGCCTCATCCAATATCCCGCGAAACCATTCTGAGCGGTGGCTCATCCCCAACACAGACAAGCCAGTCTCAGGAAGTACTTCTATGGCATCGCGGGTTTTGCGCAGTACCGACTCAGGTAAGGCACCCGGTCCACCAGAAAAGTTCATACGGCTGTTGATACAAGTCTCCCGATTTATTTTGATCAATTCATTTGGTATTTTTGGCTAATGATGGAGTTTGTTCTATGGCTAGAATGTAAAGATCTGTGAAGGTAAGTTGCGCTGCCACCTGCGTCTGCACCTAAATCAAGAGTGAAGTGCGGGCTTGGAAGACAGTTCAACTGCTTGGGATTGGCCCGCCGCTGACGGCATTTGCACAGTCATCGACAGTTGGCCATTTCGCCCAGTTCCACAGCTTTGGGACCTGGCTTGGTCTGGCGCCTAGTCAGAAGTCAGCGAGAGGTAAACCCACTCTGGGTGGCAATCACCTAGATTGGCTGCGCCTACTTGCGTACCCTGCCTATTCAGGCGAGGGGCGACCGCATTAGCAAGTTCTGCTGTTACCAAAGAGCGCATTGGCTGGAAAGAAGTTTTCTGACGCGTTGACCAACAAAGACGCCAGAATATGTCTTTACTTGCAAGGCTGGACGTCTAGCTCTTCTCGACTCTATTTCTGACAGGTTTGTAATCTAGCGGACAGCGTGCTGTCTGTGCAGATTCCTATAGTCAAGCCCTATTCTGGAACATAGACATGCTTAAAGGTTTTGATTCTGCTAACAGGACTGCATTCAATATATGGCGTGATGGTGCGGCAAAGTCCTGCACCGCCATTGCGCTGCTGCTGCTGGCCGGTTGCGCAGTCGGTCCGGATTACCAACGCCCGGCCGCCCTGGCCGATGCCGGGCCACTGGCACTCAAGGAAAACGCAGCCTGGAAGTCAGCCCAGCCGTCAGCGGTAGACCTTAGCGAAAGCTGGTGGACTGTGTATGGCGATGCCCGGCTCAATCAACTGGTGGAACAGGCCAACCAGTCCAACCAGTCGCTGGCGATGGCGCAGGCCCAATACCGCCAGGCCAAGGCACTGGTTCCCTCAGCGCAGGCTGCCAATGCGCCTACCCTGGGGATGAGTGCAAGCGAAGGGCGAGGCCTGGCCTACAGCCAGGGCGCTCCGGCACAGGGAAATTCACACAACTGGTCATTCCAGGCCGCTTGGGAACCGGATTTCTGGGACCGCGTGAGCCGAACCGTGGAAGCCGCGAGCGCCAATGCCCAGGCCAGCGCAGACGACCTGAGTGCCGCGCGTTTGGCCGTGCAAGCGACGCTGGTCAATGATTACCTGCAGCTGCGTATGGTGGATAGCCAGTCTGAGTTGTTCGCACAGCTGGTTGGCGGTTATGGCAAGGCCTTGCAGATTACGCAGGCCCAAGCGCGCTTGGGCGTGGCCGGCCCGATGGACGTGGAACTGGCCAACGCCACCCTGAACGCTGCAAAGGCACAGGCCACCGATTTGGCCTTGACGCGTGGCCAACTAGAGCATGCCATGGCGGTCCTGACAGGCAGCATTCCCGCACGGTTTTCCATCCCGCCCCTGCCACCGGGGGCCACGCCACCGCAGCTGCCCACCTTACCGGCAAGCCTGGCGTCTGAACTGCTGGAACGCAGGCCGGACATCGCGGCGGCAGAACGCCGCGTGGCGGCTGCCAACGCCAACATCGGCGTGGCGCGCGCGGCCTGGTTTCCCCGTCTGCAACTGGCTTCCAACTACGGCAACGCCGGTCCGTCCTTGGCCGACTGGTTTTTTACGCCCTACCAGGCCTGGGCCATAGGCGGCACACTGGCCGGCACCCTGTTCGATGGCGGCCTGCGCACGGCGCAGGCAGAGCAGGCTAAGGCTGCGTTTGATGCCGCCGCCGCCGCTTACCGGCAAACGGTGCTCAATGGCTTTCAGGAGGTAGAAGACAACCTGCGCGCCTTGACCGAGCTTCAGCACGAATGGGAATTTCAGAATGCTGCAGTGCAGTCCTCACGAGTCGCGGAGCACTCCATCTTGAGCCAGTATCGCGTCGGCACCGCGCCCTATACCGCCGTCGTCACTGTGCAGGCCAGTCGACTGACCAATGAGCGCACGGCGCTGCAACTGCAGGCCCGCTTGTTCACTGCCTCCGTTGCATTGATCAAGGCGATTGGTGGCGGCTGGCATGGCGCGGCGCCGGACACCGCTGCCAAGGCCGGCGCAGTCGACATTCCTTCATAACGTTCATTCCTGCCGATTCCCGCGTGGCACTCCGACCTTCCAGACACATGATGATGAAACCTCTTTCCTTCTCGCCCTTATCGCAGCACCGCACCATGTTTGCCTGCCTGTGCCTCGCAACCTGCGTCGCCGCGTGGACCGCTCAACCTGGCTTGGCACAGGCCCAGTCCGTGACTTCGCCAGCGGCTCCGGCGCTGCTGGTTACCATCGCACGTGCCAAAAGCGAATCGGTACAGCAAACCGTCAGCGGCGTCGGCAATGCGCTGGCCATGGCCACGGTGACCCTGCACGCAAGAGTCGACGGTCAGCTCGAACAGCTTAATTTCCAGGACGGCGACAATGTCAAGGCCGGGCAGGTACTTGCGCGCTTGGATTCCCGCAGCTTCCAGGCACAACTGGACCAGGCCAATGCGCAAAAGGCCAAGGATGAGGCGCAGTTGGTCAACGCACAAAACGACCTGCAGCGCTACGAAGCCCTGATCAAGGAAGAGGCCACCACGCAACAGGTGCTGGACACCCAGAAGGCGCTGGTTAGCCAATTGCGGGCTGTGGTGCAGGCGGACCAGGCGCAAGCGAATTACGCAGGCGTCCAGCTGGGCTACACCACGATTGCTGCGCCTATCAGCGGCAGAGTCGGCGCGCGCCTGATTGATCAGGGCAACATAGTGCATGCAGCGGATGCCGTTGGGCTGGTCGTGATCAACCAGATAGACCCGATCGCGGTGCAGTTCTCCCTGCCGGAAAGTAATGTGCAGGCGATCCATCTGGCCCAGCGCTCTGGCCACAAGCGCCTCAAGGTGGAGGTGATGGACCGCACGACAAGAGAGCTTCTGGGCACTGGTGAACTGGTGCTGGTCAACAACCAGATTGACATTGCCAGCGGCACCATAGGCCTGAAGGCCCGCATCAGTAATCCCACCCGCAGCCTGTGGCCGGGCCAATCGGTCAATGTACGCCTGACACTCAGCACCCTGGACAAGGTGGTGACGATTCCGTCCAGTGCAGTGCAACGCGGTCAGGATGGCCTGTTTGTCTACGTGGTGGGTGCTGCAGACAAGGTGCATGTGCAGCCGGTCACGCTTGCCCAGACCGAGGGCAACCTGTCTGTCATATCCAAGGGACTGAATGACGGCGACCGGGTAGTGGTGGATGGCATGTACCGTATGGTTGAAGGAGCACTGGTCAAGGAGGCGAGCATCGCCGCTCCACCTGCTGCTGCAAGCAGCGCGTCGGGAGTGAAGCCTTGAGCATTTCCACTGTATTCATCAAGCGGCCGATTGGCACGGCCCTGTTGGGCATTGCCATCTTCCTGATCGGTTCTGCGGCCTGGCCACTGCTTCCCGTGGCACCGCTGCCACAGGTCGACTTTCCCACCCTGCTGGTCACCGGCAGCTTGCCGGGTGCTGCACCCGAAACCATGGCGGCCAGCGTGGCGCAACCGCTGGAACGGCAGTTTTCGCAGATCCCCGGTCTGGCGCAAATGACCTCGTCGAGCTTCCTGGGTCAGACCCAGGTGACGCTGCAGTTTGACCTGGATCGCAATATCGACGGCGCGGCGCTGGATGTGCAATCCGCGCTGAACGCCGCGGCCGGGCAATTGCCAAGCAATCTGCCGAGTCCGCCCAGCATCAAGAAAATCAACCCGGCCGACTCTCCGATTTTGGTGCTGGCGGTGCAGTCCGATACCCTGCCGCTGACGGTGGTCAGCGACTATTCGGACAATGTGCTGGCCCAGCAAATTTCACGCATACCGGGCGTGGGTCTGGTCAATGTCAACGGCGCGCAAAAGCCGGCGGTGCGCGTTCAGGTCGATCCTGAAAAGCTCAAGACCCTGGGACTGGCGCTGGAAGACATACGCGGCGTGATTGCCAGCAGCACGGTGAGCCAGCCCACAGGAACCATTGACGGCGCCAAACAGGCCTTCAATATTTACACCAATGACCAATTGCTCAAGGCCGCGCCGTGGAACGACACCGTGCTGGCCTGGAGGAATGGCGCGCCGATCAAGGTGCGTGATGTTGGCGTGGCGGTGGATGCGGCAGAAAACAACAAGCTGGCGGCCTGGGCCTATGGTGGGCAGGCGCTGGGCAAAGACAGCACGGTGAAAAATGACCGCGCCATTGTCATCGCCATCACCAAGCTGCCCGGCTCCAATGTGATTGACACGGTTGACCGCATCAATGCCGCCATGCCGCGCCTGCAGGCCTCCATGCCGCCCAACATCCGCGTCAACACGCTGCTGGACCGCACGCAAAACATTCGCTCCTCGGTGCGCGATGTGGAGTTTACGCTGCTGCTCTCCATTGGTCTGGTGGTGGCCATCATCTTTGTGTTCCTGCGCAATGTGGCGGTGACAGTGATACCCAGTCTGACCGTTCCGCTGGCCCTGCTGGGCACTGCCGCAATCATGTACCTGCTGAACTACAGTCTGGACAATTTGTCCCTGATGGCGCTGACCATTGCGGTCGGCTTTGTCGTGGATGATGCGGTGGTGATGCTGGAAAATATTTACCGCCACGTGGAGGATGGCATGGAGCCGATGCAGGCGGCGATCCAGGGCGCTAGCGAAATCAGTTTTACCATCATCTCGATCTCGGTGTCTCTGGTCGCGGTGTTTATTCCCCTGCTGCTCATGGGCGGCATTGTGGGGCGGCTATTCCGGGAATTTGCGGTCACCGTGACGCTGACCATTGCCGTGTCGGTGCTGATCTCGCTGACACTCACCCCCATGTTGTGCGCACGCTTTTTGCACGGCCACAAGCCTGGCGAGGTGCAAAAGCACGGCCGCCTGTACATGCTGTTTGAGCAGGGCTTTGATGCCATGCTCAATGGCTACAAGCGCGGCCTGCACTTTGTGTTGCGCCACCAGTTTGTCACGCTGATGAGCTTTCTGGCGACCATGGCCGTCACCGTGGCGCTGTTTATTTACATCCCCAAGGGCTTCTTCCCGCAACAGGACACCGGCTTCATCTTCGGCACCGCCGACTCGGCCCAGGACTCGTCCAGCATGGCCATGCGGGAGCGCTTGCAGGCGCTGGCGAACATCATCACCAAGGATCCGGATGTCGAGGCCTTCGGCTTTGCAACGGGGGGCACCACGCTCAATTCCGGAAATTTCTTTATTGGGCTCAAGCCCAAGGACGCGGGACGCGGCGCCAACGCAGATGAAATCATTGCCCGCCTGCGGCCCAAGTTGGCGGCGGTGTCGGGCGTAGGCATGTTCATGCAGGCCGGTCAGGATATCAACGTCGGTGGCAGACTGGCGCGCACCCAGTACCAATACACGCTGACCGATGCCAACCTGGATGAGCTCAACGACTGGGCGCCCAAGCTGATGAACCAGTTCCGAAAGCTGCCACAGCTCAAGGACGTCACCAGCGACCAGCAAAACTCGGCGCCGGTGGTGAGCGTCACGATTGACCGCGAGCGTGCGGCAAGCTTCGGCATCAGCCCGGCCGCGGTGGACGGCACAATTTACGATGCCGTGGGCCAACGCCAGGTGGCGCAGTACTTCACCCAGGTCAACAGCTACCACGTTATCCTGGAGGTCAGGCCGGACCTGCAGCTCAGCCCGAACTTGCTGGACAAGCTGTACCTGACATCGCCGCTGACCGGGCAGCAGGTGCCGCTGTCGACCTTTGCCAGAATTGACAGCAACAAGACCGGCTTCCTAAGCATTTCGCACCAGGGTCAGTTTCCAGCCGTCACCCTGTCCTTCAATCTGACGCCGGGCTCCTCGCTGGGTGAGGCGGTGGACGCGATCCATAATGCCCAGCAAGGCATGGGCATGCCCGAAAGCCTGAACGGCAACTTCCAGGGCACGGCCCAGGCCTTTGGCGAATCGCTGCGCTCGCAGCCCTATCTGATTGCAGCGGCCCTGGTGGCGGTGTACATTGTGCTGGGCTTTCTCTATGAAAGCTTTATCCACCCGCTGACCATTCTGTCCACACTGCCCTCGGCAGGTGTGGGTGCCTTGCTGATCCTGATGGCCGGAGGCTATGACCTGAGCGTGATTGCGCTGATCGGAATCATCCTGCTGATCGGCATAGTGAAGAAAAATGGCATCATGATGATTGACTTTGCCCTGCATGCAGAGCGCGACCGCGGCATGAGCCCAGTGGATGCGATTTACGAGGCCTGCGTGCTACGCTTTCGCCCCATCATGATGACCACGCTGTGTGCACTGCTCAGTGGCTTGCCCTTGATGCTCGGGCATGGCGCTGGTTCCGAGCTGCGCCGCCCGCTGGGCTATGCCATGGTCGGCGGTCTGATCCTTTCGCAAATGTTGACGTTGTTCACAACGCCTATCGTCTATATCTATTTGGACCGAGCGCACCACTGGTATGTCCGGCGCAAGGATGCGCGGGCGGCGTACCGTGCGGCACTTGCCAGCGCCCCAACAGCAACAAAATGAAATTACTTATCGTCGAGGACGAACTCAAGACGGCCGACTATCTACGCCAGGGATTCACTGAGCAGGGCTACAGCGTAGACTTGGCGATGGATGGAATCGATGGCCTTCATCTTGCAACCCACCAGGACTATGACGCCATTGTTCTGGATGCCATGTTGCCTGGTCGGGATGGCTTTTCTGTGCTGCGGGCGCTGCGGGAAATCAAGAGCACGCCGGTCCTGATGTTGACCGCGCGCGATGGCACCGCCGACAGAGTCAAGGGATTGCAGGGCGGGGCAGACGACTATCTTGTCAAGCCGTTCTCCTTCAATGAGTTGCTGGCCAGAATTCAGGCCATCACGCGCAGAGGCCGTACGCTTGACCAAACGCTGCTGCGAATAGGTGACCTGCAGATTGACCTGATTAGCCGACGCGTGTTGCGCGCTGGTCAGCGCATGGACCTCACGGCCAAGGAGTTTGCTCTGCTGAATCTGCTGGCCAAACGGAAGGGGGAGATTTTGTCCAAGACGGTGATTGCCGAACTTGTGTGGGACATGAACTTCGACAGTAACACCAATGTGGTGGAGGTTGCCATCAAACGCTTGCGGGCCAAGATTGACCAGCCTTTCGACAACACTCTTTTGCACACCATCCGTGGCATGGGCTATGTGATGGAGGACCGAAGTGAAACTCACTGAGTTCAAGTCGTCGATAGCGGTGCGACTGGCGATGCTGTTTGCGGTTGTTGCGGTGGTGGGTTTCAGCCTGATTGCGCTTGCGCTCAACGTGGTTATGAAGACTGAACTGGAGCGCCACCAGTTTGAACAAATACAGAGCCGCACGGAAGACATGCGGTACATGCTCATGCACGCCCATCCGCCTGGCATTGCCAAGCGTGCCAAGGAGAAGATCGAGGCTCTGTCGCCCTCCGACGGGCGGGCGCGTTACTGGCTGTGGAGTGAAGCCCCGGAGTTTCGTTACGGCGATGGCCTTCATCAGGTACTGGATGTGACAGATGAGCAGCCTGCGATGGTCAATCTGGAACTGGATGGCCGTAGCTTTCGTGTAATCCGCCAAGAGCTTGCCGCCACGGACTCACGTCCAGCGGTCACACTGGTGGTCGGCGTCGATACCCAGCCATTCGCCAAAACGGCGCACTCCTTTCGTGTGGCCTTGTTACTGATTACCAGTCTCGGTGTGGTGTTGGTGTCGGTCTTGGGCTATTGGGTTGCCCGGGTCGGTCTGGCACCGGTGGTGCGGCTGTCCCGGGATGCGCAGGAGGTTGGCCCTAGCAACCGCTCACAACGGCTTCAACTTCCAACACTGTCACTGGAATTGGCGCAACTTGGCAGTTCGTTCAACGCGGCATTGGACCGGTTGGAGGACGCCTACCATCAACTGGCAACCTTCAATGACGATGTGGCGCATGAGCTAAGGACACCATTGGGTAATCTGATCGGGCAGACCCAAGTGGCGCTGACACGCGAGCGCGACGCGAGCCAGTTGCGGGATATTCTGCAGTCCAATCTGGAGGAACTGGAGCGCCTGCGAGTGATCGTGTCTGATATGTTGTTCCTTGCCCGTGCCGACCAAGGGGAGCGTGCCAACCGCCTGGCTCCGGTTTCCATTGCGCAAGAGGTGGAGAAGACGGCGGAATTTCTGGAGATGCTATTGGACGAAGCCAACCTGCGAATCAAGATTGTGGGCGACCAGCAGGCATGCATTGAAACGTCTCTGTTTCGTAGAGCACTCACCAATCTTCTGCAGAACGCCATTCAGTACTCTGGCGCTGGGACCCAAATTACGGCGCAGATATCGGTGGTGGGCCGCTATGCCCACATTGCCATCAGCAATTACGGAGAGGCCATAGCGCCGGACCACATCAGCCATATATTCGATCGCTTCTACCGTGCCGACACGTCACGCACCAATTTTCCGGAACATGCCGGCCATGGACTGGGATTGGCCATTGTGAAAGCAATCGCAACGATGCACGAGGGCACCGTGTTTGCAGACTCGCAGGGAGAGATCACCACTGTCGGCTTTACGGTGGCGATCAGTTAGATTTCCTGCCCTTCGCTGGACTTCTCCGAACGGGGCTGGGCAACCTCAGCGAGTGGATACGACATCAAATTGGCTAGCCAGAAACAAACCAGCGCAACGACCACGGACATGGCGCCCACCGTATATGCCAGTGCGGTACCGTGCCAAAGTCCTGACAGCCAGCGGTCAAATGCAGCGACGTATACGGCTGACTTTCCGCCGATGCGTTCAAGCTCCAGATTGAAACGTCGGTCTTGCGAGAAATCAGGCATATTTTGCACACTGCTTCCAGCCCGGGCCATAAGGTAAATCACAAGCGCGGCAATAAGCCCCGTGACCAGCACAGAAGTGCCAACAAGTTGAATTTTCTGGTGTCGACGCATGCGCACTGTAAAGTGGGTGGGGTAGTTCACTGCTAGATCGGGATGACACTCGGATTTTAAGTTGAACCGCTGCCCGGACCGATGCCTATCGCCTCGATCCGCGCGTTTCAACCAGAGCCTTTACCGCCTGTTCACAGAACGGAAGTACTTGTTGCTGAAAACCTTGGTGGCCTTTGCCAATACGGCAGGCGGCAGACTCATCGTTGGTGCGGCAGATGATCACCAGGTCCTTGGTGTATCCCATCCCCTGGATGAAGAGGAGCGCCTTTGCAGCCTGATTGCTGATGGCATAGCACCGCGACTGGTGCCCAATGTGGAAATGATCACAGTGGATGGCAAGACGCTGCTGATGGTGGACGTGTTTGTCAGCGGATCACGCCCGCATTGGCTCAAGGCTGAAGGTCCGGAGCATGGTGTGTATGTGCGACTGGGCTCTTCCAGTCGGCAGGCCGACCAGGCACTGATTGACGAACTGCGTCGCACGGCAGAAGGTGTCGTGTTTGATGAGTTGCCCATGCCAGAACTTGATTTGGAAGATTTGGATCTGGTGTCGGCCAAGGGGCTGTTTGGGGGAATCAGCGCTTTGGATGATCAGGCACTGCGTACGCTCAAGCTGGTGACCAAGTATCAGGGTAGGTTGGTGCCAACCAAGGGTGCGGTGCTGCTGTTTGGCAAGGAGCGCACGCAACACTTTTCCGATGCATGGGTGCAATGTGGTCGCTTTGTCGGAACGGACAAGGCTGCCATTTTTGACCACATCGATATTCACGAGCCTTTACCGCAGGCAGTGGAGAGCATCATGCTGTTCCTCAAAAAGCACGCCATGCGGGGCGCCGACTTTACTGAGGCCCGCCGTAAAGACGTTTGGAGTATTCCACTTACCCTTTTGCGCGAGGCGGTGATCAATGCGCTGGTGCACTCGGACTATTCGCAGCGCGGAGCGCCGATTCGCATTGCATTTTTTGATGACCGAATCGAAATTGAAAATCCCGGCATCTTGCTGCCTGGTATGACCATGGAGGAAATGCGAATGGGAGTCTCCAAGATTCGTAACCATGTGATTGCCCGTGTCTTTAGAAAGCTCAACCTGATTGAGCAGTGGGGTAGTGGAGTGCGCCGCATTTATTCAGAAGCGCTGGCACTAGGGTTGCCGGAGCCGCAATTTCTGGAGGTGGGAATGCGTTTACGGGTGGTGGTGCGTTTTGTAGAGTTGGTTGCAACGACGCAAGTAACCGAACAGGTAACCGAACAGGTAGAGAGGTTTCTGGCTTGCCTGCGAGACGGCCCATTGAGCGTGCGCGAAGCCCTACAGCAATTGCAGCTGAAGCATCGACCTACGTTCTTATCCAGCTATCTGCAGACCCTCTTTGGCGGCAATATTTCTGCTTACATGAGCCTCTGTGAACAAGCCCGCTCCGAGGCCTAAGACCTAATGTGCCAGCATGCCCTCCAGCATGGCGCCAATGCCATCATCATGGTGCGCTATGACGCGACCGAATTGATGGCAGGGCTGACTGAGGTGCTTTGCTATGGGACGGCCGTTGTGGTGGAGCCGACGTTTGGTGGCGGTGGCGCTGCCAACCACTGAGCCGCAAAAATCCAAGAGCACTAAGGCGGTAGCTTCAACTAAGCATTTTCGCCAGTTCATCGACTGATTCAGCCCAGTCTGCATCATCGGCAATGGACTGGGCCAAAAAAGCAGCCTGTTGAGGACTCCAGAAATCGGCATCCCACAGTTGCTGCCCCATTTTTAGCCTGTTCATATCTACAAAGGCATCAATGTCAGCTTGAGCTGATTGCAGTCCGAGCTGTTGGAATAGGATTCTCAGGTCGTGCTTGTGAGTTTCCATGGTGACCTCCTGCGGGCACATTACATCCTTTGGGTGCGATGTGGTGAGACTGTCGCAAAACGAATAGCGTTTATCGGACGTCGCGAGGATGTTTGCGGATAGCGATGAAGACGGCCGACGTCAGATAAACCATGTTGGACTGAACCGCCAGCCAAGACGGTGGAGATAGGGGATTGAAAGCTTC
>TBL_comb47_HYPODRAFT_10003149_pt1 | contig 19810 bp, 18 predicted proteins | sample TroBogypolimnion_40_FD_10682 | JGI IMG/M metagenome (IMG submission 10682) | reverse complement strand
GGCGCTGCCGTTCCCGTTGAGCGGCACGCCGCCGGCGCCGTCGGCGGGGGCGATGGCTGTGACCGCGGGCGTGGGCGGCGGGGTCGAGACGCCCCCGCCGAGGCCGCCGGAACTCGCGCAGGCGGTCAAGGCCAGAAGCGCCAGGAGCGCGGCTCCGTTTCGCAGTGGATGGTGGTTCGATTGCGTCGTCATGGTGTGCCCCTGGTGTGGCCGGGTGACCGGGAAGCCGGGAGGCCTGCCCTGACCGTGCAGGGGCCCCCCATCCCAGGACGGAGAGCAATTCCTGAACCATTAATCCAAATACCCTATTTACACTTATTTGTGGCAGAAATCGCCGTTTCCGGCCATTCCCGATGCGAACAAAATGAAATACCTACTCCATCATTCTGATAAAGCAAAGGCTGGCCCGGACAAGAAAAACGGGGAGGCCGGAAGCCTCCCCGTGTTCCCGCGGCGCCGACGGCTATGCGCCGAACTTGGCGTCCCAGAGGACTTCGGCCTTGGGCTCCTTCTTCAGCCGGTTGATCTGCGCCTTGCAGAAGTTCAGCTGCTTTTTGAGCGCGTTGGCCTGGAAATTCAACGCATATTTTTCCGGGCTCACGGCGGCTTTCAACTGCCCCTTGGCCGCTTCCAGCTGGACCTTGATGGCGGCCCCATGCTTGCTCAGTTTTTCGATGGCCTCGGCCTTGGGGATTTTCACTTCCTGGCTGGGGTTTTCAACGCACGCATTTTTCATAATTGGCTCCTAGCCATAGTTGGAAAGTATAGCACGAGTATTCCGACCCTGCTCATTTTCGTTCTGAAACCCATGACAGCCAAGGGAAAAGCGCGATTCCGCCGGCGCCCGGAACCGCCCTTCCGATTGCCTCTGGAGGGCCGGACCGATCGCGGATAGGCTACCGTCATCACCCGGCCAATCCGGTATCCGGGCGAATGATATGTATTTTATTGATAATTATTCAGACCTTTCATAGCGAGGCAGCGCGGATGGATGCTCGTCGACTTCCCGTTCCCGTGGGGATCACCGCCACCGGACAGTGCTATCCCCCGCGGATCGTCACCAACGACGACCTCGCGCTGCTCCTGGACACCACCGACGAGTGGATCCGCACCCGCACGGGGATCCGCGAGCGGCGCTGGGCGGAACCGGGGACCGGCGCCTCGGACCTGGCGGCGCCGGCGCTGTCGATGGCCCTGGAGCGGCGCGGGCTCGCCCCGGCCGGACTGGACGCCATCCTGGTGGCCACGGTGACCGCCGACCACGCCTTCCCGGCCACCGCCTGCCTGGTGCAGGAACGGATCGGCGCCGCCAACGCCTTCGGCTTCGACCTTTCCGCGGCCTGCTCCGGCTTCGTCTACGCCCTGGTCACGGGCGCCTCGCTGGTGGCCTCCGGCGCCTGCCGCAAGGTGGCGGTGGTCGGGGTGGACGTGATGAGCATGCTGATCGACATCGAGGAGCGCACGACGGCGGTGCTGTTCGGCGACGGGGCCGGGGCCGTGCTGCTGGAGACGGTGGAGCCGGGCCTCGGCCTGCTGGATTTCGAGCTGAAGGCGGACGGCTCCGGGGCCTATGACCTCTACCTGCCCGCGGGCGGCTCCAGGCGCCCGGCGAGCAGCGGGACGGTGGCGGCCAAGGAGCACTGCGGGGTCCAGAACGGCAAGGAGGTCTACCGGCACGCGGTGCCGCGCATGGCCGAAGCCGCCCGGCTCATGGTGGACCGCAACGGCCTGGCGCCGGAGGACCTGGCCCTGTTCGTGCCGCACCAGGCCAACCTGCGGATCATGGAGGCGGCGGCCCGGCGCCTGGACCTGCCCCCCGGCAAGATGATGGTCAACATCGACCGGTACGCCAACACCACCGCCGCCACCATCCCCACCGCCCTGCACCAGGCCGAGACCTCCGGCCGGCTGGCCAAGGGCGACCGGGTCATCCTCGCCGCCTTCGGCGCCGGCTTCACCTGGGGCAGCGCCCTGCTCAGTTGGGCGTACTGAAAAACCGGGCCGGCTGGGGAACCAATCCCCCGGCCGGGACAGATGGGCAACAGAAGGGTTCGCCGCGGAGCGCCCGCGGTGTGCCTTTCCCGGCCATCCGGCTCACCCCCTGTGTTTTGAGACACTCCTATGGGCCTCGACCCCGCCATCGACCTGGATCCCGTCGATCTGCTGAACGTCCTGACGGCCATGCGCAAGGGCGATTTCAACGTGCGCATGCCCATCGACAAGGCTGCCGGGCATGGACGGCTACGAGACCATGCGCCGGATCCGGGCCATGGCCCCCCACCGGGACCTGCCGCTGGTCGCCCTGACCGCCAAGGCCATGCAGGGCGACCGGGAGAAGTCCATGGCCGCCGGGGCCTCGGACTACATCACCAAGCCGGTCAACCCCGAGCAGATCCTGTCGGTGATCCGGCTGCGCTTCGAAGGCCATTTCCCGGCCCGGGGGCCCGGCCATGGCTGAGCCCGCGGACATCCCCAGGCCTCCAACGAGGAGCTGGAGCACTTCTCCCATTCGGTCTCCCACGACCTGAGGGCCCCCCTGCGCCAGATGGAAGGCTTCCTGGGCCTGCTGGAAAGGCGCCTGGGCCCGGGCGACGCGGAGCCCGACATGATCCTGGTCCTGGCGGCCCTCCGGACCGGCGCCCGGGACTGCGTCCCCAAGCACCGCCTCGACCTGCTCTGCGAGGGGGTGGAGCGGGCCCTGGGGCAGGCCTATTTCAGCTGAAGGAACACCCCGGTGTTCTTGGGATTGTCGAAGGCATCCAGGTTGTAGACCGCCCTCGGGGAAGGCCCCGTCTTCGGTTTGGCTCCGCTCATGACGGTGATGTAGGTGCTGCTGGCCCCATCCCGCACCGACTTGTCGGTCTTCAGGGCGACCTCCTCGGCGACGACGGTGCCTTTGAAGCGGAATTCCATGACGCCCTTGTCCCCGGACGGAATGGAAAATTTATCCATCTTCCGGCTGAGGGTGGCGATGAGGTGGCCGTTGCTGACGTACCGGACCTCGACCGTTCCCTTGGTATTGCTGGACATCCAAACGTCCCAGCCGACCCCGGAGGTGTTCTGGACCCGGCAGACCTGGTCGGCCTGCAGGGACGCGCCGCCCAGAGCCAGGGCCAGACCGAGAATCGAGGCGGGAACGAAGGGGTGCGGCATCGGGACTCCGGGAACGGGCTGAACCAGGTTTCCCGAATCATAATTATTTATTACTCATTGTCAAGCCTTCCGGCCGAAGGCGGCGATGGGCCGGCCCGCCTTCCAGTGGACGGCCAGGCGCGCCAGGACCGGCCGGCAGTGGCGGAAGAAGCGCCGGTAGGCCGGGCACAGCCAGTTCACGCCGGGTTCGCCGGACGGTTCCCGGAGGATCCGGTCCTTGGGGCAGCCGCCGTGGCACCACGCGAGCACGTCGCAGGCCCGGCACCGGGCCGGAAGGCCGTCCCGCTTGCGCCGGCCGAACGCCGCCAGGGCCGGGTCCGCGGCCAGCTCCGCCAGCGGCCGCAGCCCCAGGTTGCCCAGCAGGTGCCCGGGGTCGACGTAGTGGTCGCACGGGTAGAGGCTGCCTTCGTGCTCCAGCGCCAGCACGTCGCCGCAGGTCTCGCGGAAGGTGCAGAGGGCGTGGGGCAGTCCGGCGGCGGGGCGGAACGCCTCGTCGAAGGTCTGCACGGTGATCCGGCCCAGATCGTTCCGGATCCATTCGTCGAACACCGCGCAGAGGAACGCGCCGACGTCCCCGGGCGCGGCGGTGGCCGGGCTGACGCCTCCGCCTTCGGGCGCCACCAGCGGCAGGAACTGGAGGTGGGCCGCCCCCAGCTCGCGGAAGTAGCGGTAGACCGGCAGCGGGCTGGAGACGTTGCCCGCGTGCAGCACGCAGAGCACGTCGGTGTGGACCCGGTGGCGCCGGAGCAGCTGGAAGCCGCGCACGGCCGCGGCATGGGTGGGGGCGCCGGCGCAGGTGGTCCGGTAGGCGTCGTGGCACCCGGCCGGGCCGTCCAGGCTCAGCCCCACGGAGAACCGCTCCCGGGCCAGGAACCGGCCCCAGTCGTCGTCCAGCAGGGTGCCGTTGGTCTGCAGCCCGTTGCTGACGGCGTGGCCCCCGGGGCGGCAGGCCTGCTGCAGCGCCACGATCCGCCGGAAGTAGTCCAGGCCCAGGAGGGTGGGTTCGCCGCCGTGCCATTCGAAGTGGGTGGCGGGCCCGGAGGGGTTTGCCAATCGCTGGCGGATGTACGATTCCAGCAGCCCGTCCGCCATGCGCGGGGCCGGGACCTGGGGGAACAGCCGCGCCTTGGGCAGGTAGTAGCAGTAGGCGCAGCCCAGGTTGCAGCGCGCGCCGGCCGGCTTGGCCATGACCAGGAAGGGCGGCGCGGGGGCCTCCGGGGTCACGTGGCGACCGAAGTCCGGAAGAATTCCAGCAGCCGGGCGAAGGCGTCCCGGGAGGCGCCGACGTGGTACGAAGGCCGGGTGTCGTTGAAGAACGCGTGCGCCGCGCCGTCGTAGATGTGGGACTCGAAGGACTTGCCGGCGGCGCGCATGGCCTCGGCGAAGGCCGGCAGCCCGGCGTTGACCCGCTCGTCGAGGCCGCCGTAGAAGCCCGCCACCGGGCACTGGATCCGGGGGACCCGGTCCAGGGGCGGGGCGCTGCCGTAGAAGATGGCCGCCCCGGACAGCTCGGGCTCCTCGCAGGCCAGCAGGGCCGAAAGCCCGCCGCCCATGCAGAAGCCCACGCAGACCACCTGGCCGGTGCCGTCGTCGCGCAGGCGGCGCGCCGCGGCGCGCAGGGCGGGCAGGAACCGGTCCAGCTGGCCCAGGCTCCCGAACAGGCCGCCGACGGTTTCGCCGATCCGGGCCCGTTCGGCCTCGGGCAGGCCGGCCAGGGCGGCGCCGCGCGCCTCCGCGTCCCGCCAGGCGGTCGCCGGCAGGCCGTTCATGAAGGCCTGCGCCTCGGTGATCCGTTCCCGCGCCAGCGGTGCAGGGCGGGATCCCCCTTCGGCGAACAGGTCGGGCGCCAGGGCCGCGTAGCCCGCCGCCGCCAGCCGCCGGGTCACGTCCTCGATGTGCGCGTCGACCCCCCAGATCTCCTGGATCACCACCACCCCGGGCAGCGGCCCCGCGGCCCGCCCGGGCCTGGCGAGATAGCCGGCCTGATCGTCGTACTGGACCCATTCGCTCTGGACTGGCATGGTCGTCTCCCTGGCGGATTCGGAATCGGTTCGATCTTACCAGCAAGGCCAAGGGCCTCCCCGCCGCGAAGCGGGAAGGCCCCCGGCGCGGAGCGGTTATTTCGCGATGCCCTTCGGGTAGCAGAGCCCGCCGGTGATCTCGATGGTGGTGGCGTTCAGCGCTTCGTTCTCGGCGCAGTATCCGATCATGGAGGCGATCTCCTCGGGCGCCACCAGGCGGCCCAGGTGCACGTCCTCCAGGATCGTCTTCAGGGCCTCCTGGTTCATCTGGGTCAGCATGGGGGTCGCGGTGTATCCGGGGGCGATGGCCACGCAGCGGATGTTGCGGATGCCGCGCATGAGGAACTCGCCGATGATGATCTTCGGCATCAGGGCGTCGGCCACCTTGGCCGAGGAGTAGTTGATCTGCCCCACCTGGCCGGCCTTGTTCACCGAGGAGATGGGCACCAGCAGGCCTTCCCAGCCGCCGTTCACCATGGCTTCCGCCGCGTCCCGCATGCACAGGAAGGTGCCGGACAGGTTGGTGTCGATGACCGCCTGCCACTTGTCGAAGCCCAGCTTCTTGGAGACCTTGCCGGTCTCCTTGTCCAGGCTCAGCAGCGTGCCGTCGCGGATGATGCCGGCGCAGGAGACGGCGATGTTGAGCTTGCCGAAGGCGGCCAGGGTGGCCTGGATGTAGCGGGCGGTGTCGGCTTCGCTGGTGACGTTGGCCTGGATGCCGATGGCTTCGCCGCCCATCTCCTTGACGTCCTTGACCACCCGGTCGATGTTCTTCTGCACCATGTCGACGATGGCCACCTTGGCCCCGCGCTTGGCGAAGTGCTTGACGACGGCTTCGCCGATGCCGTTCCCGCCGCCGGTGACCAGGACCACGCTTCCTTTGATTTCCATAATGACTTCCCTCCTAGATGATGGGTTTCACAGATCCACGGGGCACGAGACGCTGTCCTTGTTCCAGTAGATGAAGTTGGGATGGGCCACGTCCGGGCCGACGATCTTGAGGTCGCCGATGGTGTTGGGATGCAGCACGTCCGGGCCGACCGAACGGATGCCCACCGGGAACACGGTCCGGATCAGCTCCAGCGCCCGGGGCCCGGCCTCGCTCTCCGGCAGGCCGGGGAACAGGCCGGTGCCGGCGATGGCGCAGGCGCCGCCGGGCGCCCGGTAGCTGATGTCCCATCCGGCCCCGCCGGGCTCGACGGTGAACTGCATGTCGTTGTAGGTGTAGGTTGGCATGGTCGTCCTCCCTAGCGCCGGCGGAGGACGGTGACGCAGTTGGTGACGGCCGAACCGCCGACGTTGAAGGAGACGCCGATCTCGGCCTTCTTCGCCTTCACGCCGATGGCTTCGCCGATCAGCTGCTTGTGGATCAGGGCGTGCATGGAGACGCCGGTGGCGCCCACCGGATGGCCCTTGGCCTTCAGGCCGCCGGAGAGGTTGATGGCGACCTTGTCGTCCCGGGTGAAGCGGCCTTCCAGGTAGTCGTAGCCGGCCCGGCCGTCGTCGGCGAAGCCCAGCGTCTCGGTGGAGATGACCTGGTTGATGGTGAAGCAGTCGTGCACCTCGGCGAAGTCCACGTCGGCGGCGGTGATCCCGGCCTCCTTGTAGGCCTTGGCGGCGGCGTCCTTGCCGGCCATCAGCTCGTGCATGTTGGGCCGCACGTTCTCCGCCAGGCGCTCGCAGGAGTGGCCGATCCCGGCGATCTCCGAGGCGCGCTGCTTGTCAGGGACATTGGCGGTGAGGGTGACCACCACGGCGGCCGCGCCGTCGGTCACCAGGGAGCAGTCGTGCAGCCGCAGCGGGTGGGCGATCATCAAGTTCTTGCACTTGCCCTTGGCGTCGGGCTCGTTGAGCTGCATGATCGCTTCCACCGAGGCCGGGCCGTTCTTGATGTGGGCCAGGGGGTTCTCGGCGCCGTTCTTGTAGCACATGGCGCCCGCGGTCCAGAGCATCTTCTCCAGGGTCTCGACCGGGATGCCGTAGTGCTTCTGGTAGCCCTTGGCGTACTCGGCGAACAGCATGGGGAACGACATGCCCTTGGAGCCCTCGGTCGGCCAGTGCGAGGAGCAGGCCAGCACGTGGGTCATCTGCGGCGTGGGCAGCAGGTTCATCTTCTCCACGCCGATCACCAGGACGTTCCGGGCCCGGCCGGACTCCACCGCGGCCAGCCCGGCGTAGATCGCCACCGAGCCCGAGGCGCAGGCGCACTCGCAGCGGGTCATGGGCTTGAAGCGCAGGGACGGGTCGATCTCGGCGGCCAGGGGGGCCACGTGCTCCTGGTTGATGAAGGTGCCCGGGGAGCAGGACCCGACGAACACGGCGTCGATGTCCTTGGCTTCCAGCCCGGAGTCGGCGATGGCGCCGCGCCCCGCCTCCACCAGGAGGTCGTAGTAGGATTTCGTGTCGGTGACCAGGCCGGTCGTCTTGTCCTTCTTGACGAACGCGCCGAACTCCGTGTTGTACGCACCGATGATGCTGGCTTTGCTCATGGGGAGGTCCTTTCAGGTGGGCCGATGCAAAGAAAAAAGGGCCCGGCGCGACGTGCGCCGGGCCCGTTCCGGACCTAGCCGGCGATGCTGTCCTTGTTGGTCTCCTTGGCGAAGGCCACCGCGACGACGGTGATGACCACCAGGAGGATCATGTAGTAGGCGATGTAGGTCGGGCCCTTGCCGGCCGCGACGCCGACGGAGAGCAGCCAGGTGGCCACCAGCGGGGAGAGCCCGCCGGCAAAGATCGAGGCCAGCTGGTAGCCGAAGGAGGCGCCGCTGTAGCGCACCCGGGCGGAGAACATCTCGGACAGGAAGCTGGCCTGCGGGCCATACATGGCCGCGTGGCCGAGGGTCACGGGGATGAGGATGGCCAGGGTGATCATCGTGGGATCCTTGGTGCCCAGCATCCAGAAGAACGGGAAGGCCAGGAGGCCGCAGGCAACGGCGCCGTACATGTAGACCGGACGGCGGCCGACCTTGTCGGACAGGGCGCCCCAGCCGGCGCAGGTGAAGATGCCGAAGAAGGCGGCCCAGAGCAGGCCGTTGAGCCCGACCACCCGGGGCACCTTCAGGTAGGTGGAGATGTAGGTCAGGGAGAACACGGTGAAGACGTAGAACAGGCCGTTCTCGGCGAACCGGGCGCCCATGGCGATGAAGATGTTCTTGGGGTGCTTGGTGAGCGCCTCGATGATCGGCATCTTGGCTTCCTGCTTCTGCGCCTTCAGCTTCTCGAACACCGGGGACTCGGCGATGGTCATCCGGATCCAGATGCCCACGGCGACCAGGACGAAGCTGGCCAGGAACGGCACGCGCCAGCCCCAGGACAGGAAATCGGCCTCGGGCAGCTTGGAGACGGCCCGGAACACCAGGGTGGAGAGCAGCAGGCCGACGAAGGCGCCCAGCTGCGGCCAGGAGCCGTAGAAGCCGCGCCGGTTGGCGGGGGCGTGCTCGACGGCCATCAGCACCGCGCCGCCCCACTCGCCGCCCAGGCCGAAGCCCTGGGCCAGGCGCATGGTGACCAGGAGGATGGGCGCCCAGATGCCGATGGTGGCGTAGGTGGGCAGGAGGCCGATGAAGGCGGTGGCCAGCCCCATGATCATCAGGGTCAGGTAGAGCATCTTCTTGCGGCCGATCTTGTCGCCGAAGTGGCCGAACACGATGCCGCCCACGGGGCGGGCGATGAAGCCCAGGGAGAAGGTGGCGAAGGCCAGGAGGGTGCCCACCAGAGGATCGTAGCTGGGGAAGAACAGCTTGTTGAAGACCAGGGCGGCGGCGGTGCCGTACAGGAAGTAGTCGTACCACTCGATGGAGGTGCCGATCAGGCTGGCGAAGGCCACCTTCACGATCTGTTTGTATTCCTCGGGCGGGGCGGTGGGTTTGTCGGCCGGTCTAGGGGGCGTGAGTGTTTCGGCGAGTGCCAAGGTGACCTCCTGGGGTGGGATTGAGGGTTGGAAACGGGGATGACGGTTCGGCTACGCTGGCCGATTCAGCAGGGATGGGCGATCAGGCCTTCGGCAGCAGCGCGAGCAGGCCCATGGGTTCGTCCCGGAAGATGCACTCCCGCATGAGCCGGAGGTCCGGGGCGATGGCCGGGGTGAAGTCCATGTGGGCGAGGATGTCCCGGTCCAGGTCGATGCCGGGGGCGATCTCGATGAGCTCCAGGCCCTTCTCCATCAGCCGGAACACGCAGCGCTCGGTGATGTAGAGCACCTTCTGGCCGGTGCGGAAGGCCACGGGGCCGCTGAAGGTGCGGTGCTCCACCTCCCGGACGAACTTGCGGGTGGTGCCCTCCTTGAGGATCTTGAGCCGCCCGTCCGCCACCTCGATCTCCAGTCCGCTGGCGGTGAAGGTGCCCACGAACACGACGGTCTTGGCGGACTGGGAGATGTTGATGAAGCCGCCGGCGCCGGCGAGCCGGGGGCCGAACTTGCTGACGTTCAGGTTGCCCAGGCGGTCGGCCTGGGCCAGGCCCAGGAAGGCGATGTCCAGGCCGCCGCCGTCGTAGAAATCGAACTGGGCGGGCTGGTCGACCACCGCGGCGGCGTTGGAGCCGGTGCCGAAGCTCAGGCCCCCGGCGGGCACGCCGCCGATGATCCCCGGCTCGGTGGAGAGGGTCATGAGGTCGGAAGCGCCTTCCTCCACCGCCACCGCGGAGATCCCTTCGGGCATGCCGATGCCCAGGTTGACCACGCAGTCCGGCTTGAGCTCCATGGCCGCCCGGCGGGCGATGAGCTTGCGGTCGCTCAGCTCCATGGCCGGCATGGACGACATGGGGATGCGGATCTCGCCGCTGTAGGCCGGGTTGTACTGCTCGGAGAAGGTCTGCATGTGGTACTCGGGGCTTTCGGCCACCACCACGAAATCCACCAGCACGCCCGGGACCTTGACCTGGCGCGGGTTGAGGGTGCCCCGTTCGGCGATCCGCTCCACCTGGACGATCACCTTGCCGCCGCTGTTGTGCACCGCCATGGCGATGGCCTGGGCCTCCAGGGTCAGGGCCTCGCGCTCCATGGTGATGTTGCCGTCCGGGTCCGCGGTGGTGCCGCGGATGATCCCGATCTGGATCGGGAAGGCCTTGTAGAAGAGGTAGTCCTTGCCGTGGATCATGATGTGCTCGACCAGGTCCTCTTTGGCGCGCTTGTTGATCTTGCCGCCGCCGAACTCCGGATCCACGAAGGTGCCCAGACCGATCCGGGAGATGGTCCCGGGCTTGCCGGCGGCGATGTCGCGGAACAGGTGGGCGATGATGCCCTGGGGCAGGTTGTAGCCTTCGATCTGCTCGGCGAAGGCCAGGGCCGCGAGCTTGGGCGCCAGGCCCCAGTGCCCGCCGACCACCCGCTTGACCAGCCCCTCGTGGCCGAGGTGGTTCAGCCCCCGGCTCTTGCCGTCGCCCTGCCCCGCGGCGTAGACCAGGGTCAGGTCCCGCGGCCCGGCGCTCTGCAGGAAGCGCTGTTCCAGCGCCACCGCGATGTTCTCGGCGAACCCGATGCCGATGAACCCGCCGGTGGCGAGGGTGTCGCCATCCTTGATGAAGGCGACGGCCTCGGCGGCGCCGATGATCTTGCTCCGGCGGCGGGGAGCCTCAGGCGGAGCAACGGAAGGTGTTGCGGCACTCGGCATGTCTTCTCCTGTGACTTGGGCTTGCCGGTCCTGGAGCAACGCCGATGCCAAGTAAACAACATCGTTAGAATTCAATACTTAGTTATTCTTCCCGATTGCTGCGTCTCCGATTGGAGATTCCCGGCCCGCCGATCCGGCAATCGAATGATCGTTTTTATCCCAGCTTATGCCTGCCTGGGCAACCGCTTTTCGGTTGCGTCTCCGTTCGGAGACAAGTCGCCGGTTGGAGACAGCCGCTGGAGGGCGACCATCCGCTTGTAGAAGGTGGCCCGGCCGATGCCCAGGCGGCGGGCCGCCTCCACCACCTTGCCGTTGCAGGCGCGCAGGGCCGATTCCAGGATCTGCCGCTCGGCCTGGGCCATGGTCTCGGCATAGCTGGTCCCCGCCGGGCACTCCGGCGACCCGGCCCTGGCGCAGGGCTTCTCCAGGCCGTGGAAGTCGGCGACCTCCAGCCGGTGCTCGTCGGTGTTCATCACCGCCCGCTCCAGGACGTTGTGCAGTTCCCGCACGTTCCCCGGCCAGGGGTGGCGGCGCAGCATCTCCATGGCCTCGGGGCTCAGCTCGCGGCTCGGCGCGCCGCTGCGCAGCCCGGTCTTCTCCAGCAGGTGCTCGCACAGCAGCTCCAGGTCGTCCTGGCGCTCGCGCAGGGGCGGCACGGGGATGTTCAGCACGTTCAGCCGGTAGAACAGGTCCTTGCGGAACAGGCCCGCCTCAGCCATGGCCTCCAGGTCCCGGCTGGTGGCGGCGAGGATGCGCACATCCACCCGGATCACCCGGTTCGACCCCAGCGGTTCGAATTCGTGCTCCTGCAGCACCCGGAGCAGCTTGACCTGGAGGCTCAGGGGCATGTCGCCGATCTCGTCCAGGAACAGGGTGCCGCCGTTGGCCAGTTCGAACTTCCCGCTCCGCCCCTTCCGGTCCGCCCCGGTGTAGGCGCCCGGCGCCACCCCGAAGAACTCGGCCTCCAGCAGGGTCTCGGGCACCGCCGCCACGTTCACGGTGACGAACGGCTTGTCGGCCCTGGGGCCCCCGGCGTGGATGGCGTGGGCCAGGAGCTCCTTGCCGGTGCCGGTCTCGCCCTGCAGGAGCACCGGCGCCTGGAGCTGGGCCGCGCGCCGGGCCAGGCGCTTCACCTCCATGGTGGCCGGGCTGTTGCCGATGAAGGAGGAGAAGGTGTACTTGGTGCGCCGGGCCTCGGCCAGCTTCTTCTGGACCTTGACCAGCTCGCTCTGGAGGGCGGAGAAGCGCTCGAACAGCGGCTTGAGCGATTCGTAGTGGCTGAACAGGGCGAAGCCCACCGCGGCCACCACCTCGCCGTCCTCGCTGCGCACCGGCATGCGCATGACCACGAAGGTCTGGTCGGCGGCCTCCAGGAGATCCAGCAGGATCGGCTCCCCCGTGGTCACCACCTGGCGCATGAGGCTGTTGGGGATGATCTGCTCGATCTCCTTGCCGATGGCCGCATGGGGGTCGACCTTCAGCCGGGCGGCGTAGCGGTCGTTGATCCAGACCACCCTCGCCTTCCGGTCGACGATCACCGTCCCTTCGCACAGCCCTTCGAAGCAGCTGAACATCGACTGCATGGCGTTCTGCTGGAGCAGGGAGAGATCCTGCGGGGATAGCGGTAGGGTCACGGGGGCATCCGGGGTCGGGGAGGCCCCGATTCTACCCGTCATTGCCCCTTCCCGCCTGACCTATTATCGGCGTCTTCTTCGTTGGGATAATCAAGTTAAGTGGATCAGCCCGGTTCAGCTCCGGGTGATGCGCTTGTGGACTTCGGCCACGAAGGCCTCGAACCTGGCGATGTCCGGGCCGGCCTTGCAGATGTCCAGCCCCGGCTTGCCGTTGGCCCGGGGGAAGTGGACGAACTGGCGCCGGGGCAGGCTGAGGATGGCCACCACGAAGGCGATGCCGGCGAGAGGCCAGCCGATCACCGCCATGCGCCGCACCAGGTCCGGATACCCGGACCGGGAGAGCACCAGGGCGAACCCGACGGCGACCGAGCCGATCATCACCGCCCGTCCGAACCAGCGGTTCTTGACGGTGAACCGGTCGGCCTGGCCGGAAAGGTCCTTCAGCTTCACGACGATCTGGAACCTGCGGCCCAGGGTCCACCTGGCGGCCACCTCCACCCGGTCAGGGTAGAGGCGGAACACCCGGCGGACCTGGGGCAGGCGTTCGGTATAGGTGGCAAGGAGGGTTTCGGTGGATGGGGACATTCCCCAAGTCTATCCCAGTGGGGCCCCGGGGGTCAGGGCTCCGTGGCGGGAGCGGTCGCGGGGACGTCCACCGGGGGGGTGATGCCTTCGCCGGAGACGACCAGCTCGACCCTGCGGTTCTCCTGGCGGCCGGCCACGGTGTCGTTGCCGGCGATGGGATGGTCGGAGCCGAAGCCCTTGGAGACGATGGCGTCCGGCGCCACCCCCTGGCTCACCAGGAAGTCCCGGGCGGCCTGGGCCCGGCTTTCGGACAGCTTCTCGTTGACCGGCGCGGTGCCGGTGCTGTCGGTGAAGCCGTCCGCTTCGATCCGGAGGCCCTTGTGCAGGGCCAGGATGCCGGCGACCTTGGCCAGCTTCTCCCGGGCCGCGGGCACCAGGGTGGCCTGGCCGGTCTTGAACAGCACCCCGGACATGCTCACGATCAGTCCCCGGGCGGTGGCCTTGGTCTGGAGGATGCCGTTGAGCTGGGCCATCAGCTGGGAGCGCAGCCCTTCGTTCTCGTTCTGGGTCTGCCTGGCCTCCTTGACCGCATCCTCCCGGGCGGACGCGGCCCGGGCGGCCTCGTCCCGGGCCGCGTCCAGCTTGGCCTGGGCCAGCCTGGCCGAGGCGGCGTCCTGTTCGGCCTGCCGGCCGCGCACCGCCAGCTCCCGGGCCTCCTCGGCGCTCTGGGTGGCGGAGCGGGCGGTCATGACGACGCCCTTCTCGCCGCCCTCGCCGGCCTCCGACTGGCGCAGGTACTCCTGGGCCTTGGCCATGGCCTCCTTGGCGTAGCCGGCCGCCCCGGCCCCCTGGGCGATGCGCAGCGCCTGGCGCGCCTGCATGACCGGCATGACGGCCGGGGCGCCCTCCGCCGGCGGCGGCGCGGACGCCAGGTTCATGACGTACTGCTTCTGCGGCACCAGCTCCAGCTTGGCCTCCAGCAGCTCGACCTTGCCCCGGGTCTCCTTGCCGATGGCGTTCTTCAGCACGATGGCGTCGCTGGGCCGGGTCACGGCGAAGTGCGGCTCGGCGGTGATCATCAGGCCGAAGGCCGGCAGCTGCTCGGTGACGGTGATCTTGCTCTTGCCCTTCTTGCTGACCTGGAGCTCGCCGAGGTTGGCCGTCTGCCCTTCCGGCGAGACCGCCCACAGGACGTAGGTGAGGCAGGCCGAACCGAAGGTGGAGGCCTCGGGCAGGTGCTCGAACTTGGCCTTGATGGTCGTGACGCCCTTCCTGGTCTTGACCTTGGCGGTGCCGGCCGCCTCGGGCAGCAGGCTGGTGCCCTCGAACCCGATCCGGGTCGCGGAGGTCAGCAGCCGGTAGTTGATGGCCTGGATCGAGCCCTGGACCATGGCGGGATCCTGGGCGGGCTCGACCGCCTCAAGGTGCATGGGGGCGGGTGCGGGGGCGGGCATGGGAACCTGGGCCTGGGCCAGCAGGAACGCGGATGCCAAGGGGATCGTCCGGTAGAATTTCATGAACACCTCTGGAATTATCAATGGGTCGCGCATGGCGCCAGTCCGCCTGGGGCAGGAGCGCCCGAAGCCGGGTTCTTCCAAGGCAAATCGTGTGCCACAGCTGGAGAAGCCCATAACGCTGGGCGGCCGGCGCCCCGGACCGGCTCCGCTCCGATCAATTTGATCGCCGGCCGACCCATTTGATCGGGAGGCCGGCTATCGGGGGGCCATCCCGGGGGCCTATCATCCAGATGAGGCGCAAATCATGGATTTAGTTCTGGTGGCCATCCACATCGAGGTTTCCCCGCGGGCGGTGCCCCTGGGGCCGGCCATGCTCGCCTCGGCCCTGAAGCGGGCCTACCCGGCCGGGCTCGACACCCGCATCCTTGACCTGTTCCTGGGCGAATCGGCCGAGGCCTGCGCGGACCGGATCCTGGCCTGCGGGCCCCAGGCCGTGGGGTTCTCCATGTACGTGTGGAACCGCACCCTGGCCCTGGAGATCGCCGGGATCCTGAAGGCGCGGCGGCCCGGCCTCGTGGTCTTCGCGGGCGGTTCGGAAGCCACCGCCGACCGGGGCGGGGTCGAGGCGGATCCTTCGGTGGATTTCGTGCTTCCGGGCGAGGGGGAGGAGCTCATCGTGGCGGCCATGGGGCGCCTGCTCCAGGGCGCCGCCCCGGCGGCGCTGCGCGCGGAGCTCAGGCCCGGACCGGTCCAGGACCTCGCCGGGCTGTCCAGCCCCTACCTGGACGGGACGCTGGACCCGCGGGCCTACACGGGCCAGCTGTGGGAACTGTCCAGGGGCTGCCCCTTCACCTGCGACTTCTGCTTCGAATCCCGGGGCGGGTCGGGGAACCGGCGGATGCCCATGGCCCGGATCGAAGCCGAGCTCGAGCTGTTCGAGCGCTGCCTGGTGAGCCAGGTGTTCGTCCTGGACCCCACCTTCAACTACCACAAAGGCCAGGCCAAGGAGGTGCTGCGGCTGATCCTCCGGACCGCCCCCGGCATCCACTTCTTCTTCGAGATCCGCAGCGAGTTCCTGGACCGGGAACTGGCCCAGCTGTTCGCCGCGGTCAAGTGCACCCTCCAGATCGGCCTGCAGAGCGCCGATCCCGCGGTGCTCAGGAACATCGGCCGGACCATGGACCTGGCCGATTTCGAGCGCAAGATCCTGCTGCTGCACCAGGCCGGGGCCAGCTACGGGTTCGACCTGATCTACGGCCTGCCCGGGGACACCCTCGAGGGCTTCCGGGCCAGCCTGGACTTCGCCATGGGGCTCATGCCCAACCACATCGACGTCTTCCGGCTGTCGGTGCTGCCCGGCACCCGGCTGCGGGAGACCGCCGCGGGCTTCGGCCTGGTCCACCAGCTGGAGAACCCTTACCAGGTGCTGTCCTCGCCCGGCTTCAGCGGCGCGGACCTGGACCGGGCCGAGCGCCTGGCCCGGGCCTGCGACCTGTTCTACAACCAGGGCCGGGCCGTGCCCTGGTTCGCCATCCTCCTGGCCGCCCTGGACCTGACCCCGGCGGAATGCTTCGGCCGGTTCGCCGGCTACCTGGAGGCGAACCCGCCCGCGGACATCACCGAGCTGCAGCGGGGGTTCGTCCGGGAGGCGTTCCGGGACGATCCCAATCCGGCCCAGGGCAGCATCGCAGCGGACATCGCCACCTGGTTCGGCCGTTCCGCCGCGCTGGCCGAGACCTTCCGCCAGGCGCCCGCGCCGGCCCCGGACGGCGGGCTGCGCATGAACCCCCAGGCCTGTCTCGAGGACTTCGAGCACGACCCGAAGGCCCTGCTGGACCAGCTGGCCGCCGGCATCACCGAGCTGGACGATCTCACCTTCATGGTCCCGGCCCAGCCCTGCACGGCCGTGCTGTTCCTCCGCGACGGCGAACCGGAGCTCCGGACCCTGGCGCCGGAGGAAGCCGCGGTCCTGAAGCGCTTTGCCGCGGGGGGCCCGCTGGAGGCCGAGTCCGCGGACGCCGTCAGGTTCCTGTGGTCGCTGGTCCCGGACGGAATCATCCTGGAGCAGGAGCGGCCATGATCATTCCGGATATCGACGATCTCATCCTGGAGCACGACGACGAAACCGGCATCGAGGAGCTCGGCCGGCGGGTGCTGTCCCGGGGGCCCTGGACGACGGTGGCCTTCCTGGTGAAGACCCGGGCCGTCGAGGGCGGTCCATGGGAAGGCCCCTTCCTGTGGCTGCACCGCTACCAGAAGGTGGCCCAGGGCTGGAAGCTGGTGAGCCGGTTCCACACCACCGAGGACGAGCAGCTGGAGAACCTGGTGCAGGCCCTGGGCAAGTGGGGGCTCACTTCGTGAGGGTGAAGCGGTCCAGCTCCTCGCCAAGGGCGCCGAGCTGGCGGAAGGTGAGCCTGCGGCCATCGAAATCGAGCAGGGAGAAGGAGTTCTCGTCCATGACGGAGCGGACCACGTAGGGCTTCATGCGGAACAGGGCGGCCTTGCCCTTCAGGTGGAGGTGGGCGCCCCCGCCGCCGGTGATGATGTGGATCACCCCCCGGGCCCGGGTCCGCTTCAGGCCGTCGAACCGCGCGTCCCAGGTCAGCCGGCCCTTCAGTTCGCCTTGCCGGGTCCTGGGATCCAGCGCCGCCAGGGCGTCGGGATCGGGGCTGAAGCGGACGGGCCGGGTCCGCACATAGGTGTGGATGTGCCCGGTGAAGACGATGTCCACCCGGTGCTGTTCCAGCAGCGGCCAGAGCTGGGCCATCCACTGCTCCAGGTAGTGGTTGCCTTCGGCCAGGTTGAAAGCCGGGTGGTGGAACACCACGAACCGCCAGGCGGCGCCCCGGGCCGCGGCCAGGTCCCGGGCCAGCCAGTCCCGCAGCTCCTTGGCCTGCCAGTCGACGTAGGTGTTGGAATCCAGGACGGTCCAATGGGCGTCGCCGGAATCGAAGGAGAAGTTGCCCATGGTCGGGAAGCGGCGCCCGGCCGCGTTCAGGAAGGCCTGCCAGGTCCAGTCCGGGCCCGGGACCAGCGGCGGCGCGTGGGGCCCTTCCGGGCGCAGCCGAGGGCCGTTCAGCGGCTGGTCCCAGTACAGGTAGTAGGCCAGGCCGTCGGGGTCCTTCGTGTAGGGGAAGCGGGGCCCCCGCTCCCCCACGTCGTGGTTGCCCAGGACGCCGACGAACAGTGTGCTCCGCAGCAGCGGCGCGCCGGTTCCGGCGCCGCCCTGGTCGGCGTTGTAGACCGGGAAGAAGTATTTGCGGTATTCCGGGATCCGGCCGTCCTGGTAGACCATGTCGCCCGGCACCACCACCAGGTCCGGGCGCTGCCGGTGGAGCTGCCAGGCGATGGCCTTGGGAGGCTCGTTGCCGGTGGCCAGGTCGCCCATGACCGCCACCCGGGTGGGCTGCCCGGGGCCCTTGCGGGCCCGGGCTTCGCCTTCGAACACCGGCCTGCCGTCCAGCTTCACCTGGTAGGAGAAGGCCGCCCCGGGCGCCAGCGGCCGGAGCACCGCCGTGTAGACCCGGTGCGGCTCCACCCCGGACACCGCCACCCGGGTCCAGGCGGGCTGGATCACCCGTTCCACGCCCTCCTGGCCGGACTTCAGCGCCACCGACCAGGCGCCGTCCTGGTCCGGCCCGTGCCAGAGCAGGCTGAGCGCGTCCGGGGCCGGGACGGCGCCCAGCTGCAGGTAGGGCTTCACCAGGAACGGCTCGGCCGGCGCCGGGGCCTGGCCCCAGGCCGCCGGCTGCAGGAGCGCCGGGGCGGCCCCCAGAACCACCGATCTTATTGATTTATACAAATCGAACCGCTGCCCGCCCATCCCCGTCCTCCGGTTGCCCACAACCTCGTTTCGTATTATAATTAAATCATAATTATTTTCAATTCCCGCCTTTCCATTCCGCGGGTTCCGGCCCGCCCTGGACGGCCGGCGGGGAACCAGCGCGGGACGAACGTCGGCGGTCATGAGAAGCTGAAGGATTATGGGAGTCTGCATGGCCATCGCACTCGGTCTCGTCAAGGTGAGCAAGCGCTTCGGCGCCCAGCCCATCCTGGAGGACTTGACCTTCGGCCTCCAGATGGGCGAGAAGGTGGGGCTCATCGGCCGGAACGGTGCGGGCAAGTCCACCCTGTTCAAGCTGCTGGCGGGCGAGGACACGCCCGACACCGGCGAGGTGGTGCTCACCCAGGGCCTGCGGGTGGCGCACCTGTCCCAGGACCCCCACTTCGCCCCGGACGCCACCATCCGCACCGCCCTGGAAAGCGCCCTGGCCGACCACAAGGACCTGATCCGGCGCCACGCCCTGATCCACGATGCGCTCCAGCTGGCGGCCTCGGACCCGGCGGCCCAGGAGCGCCTGCACGCCGAGCTGGACGGGGTCGAGCACCACCTCCACCACATGGGCTGGGACCTGGAGCCCAGGCTGAAGGAAGCCCAGACCACCTGGGGCCTGCTGGACCTGGAGGCCACGGTGGAGAGCCTTTCGGGCGGCTGGCGCAAGCGGGTGGCCCTGGCGCAGGCCTGGCTCAAGGATCCCGACGTGCTGGTCATGGACGAGCCCACCAACCACCTGGATCCGGAGCAGGTGGAGAAGCTCGAGCTCTGGCTCCAGCAGTTCGCCGGCGCCCTGCTGCTCATCACCCACGACCGCCACCTGCTGGACGGGGTGGTGGACCGGATGCTGGAGCTGGAGAACGGCGCGGTCACCAGCTATGACGGCTCCTACAGCGACTACCTGCTGGAACGTTCCGACAAGGAGTTCCGGGAGTCGCGCCTCACCGAGCACATGCAGAACCGCCTGCGCCGGGAGCTGGCCTGGCTGCGCCGGGGGGCCAAGGCGCGCACCCGCAAGTCCAAGCTGCGGATCAACGACGTGCTGGACCTCAAGGACGAGGTTCACGAGCGCAACCGCCAGGAGGAGCGCCAGTCCCTCACCTTCGCCGGCGGCGCCAACCGTTCCGACTCGCTGCTCACGGTGGAGGACCTGCTGTTCCGCTACCCGGACACCGAGGCCGAACTGGCCGGCGGACTGAACCTGTACCTGCAGCGGGGCCAGCGGATCGCCATCCTCGGCCCGAACGGCTGCGGCAAGAGCACCCTGCTCAAGCTGCTGCTGGGCGAGCTGGAGCCCACCGGCGGGCTGATCAAGCGCCACCCAAAGCTGTCCGTCTCGGCCATCTCCCAGGGCCGGGGCGAGATGCGGGGCGACCTGACCATCGCCGACAACATCGCCGAGCGCGCCTCCATGGTGAAGGTGGGCGGCCAGGAGCTGCTGGTGCTGGTCTACCTCACCCGCTTCGGCTTCCCGGCCGACCAGCAGAAGCGGCTGGCGTCCACCCTCTCCGGCGGCGAGCGGAACCGGCTGCTCATGGCCAAGGCCATGCTCCAGCCCTCGGACCTGCTGGTGCTG
>TBL_comb47_HYPODRAFT_10003148_pt1 | contig 19813 bp, 6 predicted proteins | sample TroBogypolimnion_40_FD_10682 | JGI IMG/M metagenome (IMG submission 10682) | reverse complement strand
GGTCCCGATACACCCGAAACACCTACAGGACCTGTAGCTCCGGTAGAACCTATTACACCACTTGCTCCTACAGGACCCGTTGCTCCAGTTACTCCAATAGATCCTGNTACACCTGNAGCTCCGGTAGAACCTATTACACCACTTGCTCCTACAGGACCCGTTGCTCCAGTTACTCCAATAGATCCTGTTACACCTGAAGCTCCGGTAGGTCCTGCTACACCACTTGCTCCTACAGGACCCGTTGCTCCAGTTACTCCAATAGATCCTGTTACACCTGAAGCTCCGGTGGGACCCACTACACCACTTGCTCCTACAGGACCCGTTGCTCCAGTTACTCCAATAGATCCTGTTACACCTGAAGCTCCTGTAGGACCTGCTGTTCCTGCACCTGTAGCACCTACTACACCCGAAGCTCCAGTGGGACCCATCAAACCAGTTGCTCCCGTAGCACCTGTCACGCCTGCACCTGTAGCACCCATTACACCAGTAGCTCCAGTGGGGCCAGTTGCTCCTGCTCCTGTAGCACCTGTTACACCAATTCCTCCTGTAGGTCCAGTCGGTCCGGTCGCGCCTGTAGGACCCGTTACACCTACACCTGTAGCACCTGTTACGCCACTTGCTCCAGTAGGACCTGTTACACCACTTGCTCCGATACCACCTATCGGTCCAGTTGGACCCGTTGGTCCACCTATTGCAGGAGTTGCTTGTAAAGTTGTTGTTATGTTGGTTGGTGTATAATCCCTAAATTGTAAACTTGCTGTAACCGGACTGCCGCCTGAATTTGAAAGATTTAGCGTTACTGAGTATGAACCACCTGCAGCTAACACATAGTCCTCTACATACACAGAGTTTGTTTGGGTCGACACGGCTGTAGATGTGATAAACGTAGGTGCACCTGCACTTGTCCATGGCGTCGCACCAGAAATCGGAACACTGTTTGAATCAATTGGAGTTATAGTCGTATACATTCCCACAGATCCACTGGATACGGACGCATATACGTTAGTAGTCCATAAACCGCCAATTAAATTTGAGAACTGAATAAGACTAGATGAGCCATTAAAAGGACCAACTGTTACAGATGAATTTGCATTCACTGGAACTGTTTTTACTTGGTGCCCTACACCAGGAGATGCTAGTAGTAAATAGTTGGATTGACCGTCGTAATCAAGAAATAGAACTTTGCCTGTTGTTACTCCTGGAATTCCTTGAACACCTGAAGCTCCAGTAGGACCGGTCGTACCTGTAGGGCCCATTACGCCAGTTGCACCGGCTGGACCGACTGGACCGGCTGGACCTGGTTGTTTTGCAGGAACACCCAAGTTTACATAACCCCCGTCTGGAGTGTATCGTATTAACGACATTTATTTATACTTTAGCAATACCGTATATTTCATCTTGGCTATTAATTCCGCCATATGATGTCTTAAGAGCATTTGTTGGAATGATGATTGACTGCGAGTCAGTACCGCCACCAGACGTTTTACGATAACGACGAATTGTACGACGGCGAGACTTACGCGAACGTTTTAAAGTTTTGCGTGGCATTTCTTTGCTTTGAGTAAAGAGAAGAATGATGAACGATGTTGTCTTTTTAGTAGGATTTATCTTGCTTGTTGTAGTCGTTATGTTTGTCACACAGAGCCGTGTAGAGAGCATGACAAATAAGGATCTAGTAAGTGCTTTACAAACGCATGGTACACCCGATGCAAAAAAGAAGGCTAAAGATCAGCCGTCTGAACTAGAAATTTATGGACCGAAGGCTGAAAAGGTAGTGCCTTCTACCCCGAGTGGTACTAAATCAAATACTTCAAATAGTTCGGGGACATATCCTGATATTTATGGACCCGATATTCCGTCAGTTCCCGGAACAAAGAAGAAAGCTATCTCTGGAAAGCATACATCTGATGAAGTAGATGATGAGACGTATGACTTCAATCCAGACCTACAGAAGGCATTTCCGACCGAAGGTCCACCGCAACCCTTTTTAACAGATTTCTCTAAGTTCCAGCATTAGAAGTAAGTATGTTCGGACTCCAAAACTTTCGAGGAAGTTGTTGGGTAAACGCTTGCCTACAGGGAATATTTCGTATTCCCGATGTTCAGTCACGATATAGCAAAGGAATTTTTGAAACAAACAATGTACTAGATGAATGTTTATGTAAAATTTGGAAAACTCAAGGAAAGGAGGGACTGCCAGAATTTTTTCAAGCAGTGAAAACTCATCACATGCCCGCAGGAAACGGCATTGGCGATAGCCATGAGCTTTTACAGTATCTGTGCGACCGTCTACCTTATTTGGACGAGCTTTGTCGATTTAAAGTTGCCGATGCTGTTCAGTGTAATTCATGTCCTGCAAAAATCATAAAGGAGGACAGTGTAATCGAATTTGACATCATCGCAACAAAACAAGACACACCTATTCTAGAATGTATACAGCGTGTTGTAGCGCCTACTAGAATTGACACATGGAAATGCGAAAAGTGTAACAAACAGGGATGTACAAATAACTATTTGATAGGATCATTTCCTCGAGTGATGGTCTTCCACGTCAGATCTATTGATGGATCAGTAGGCTACTCAAGCATTCTTGTTCTCAATTCGAAGCAATACGCACTGATAGGCGTTATCTGCTATAATGGGGCACATTGGTGGACATATGGTCGAAACTTACCAACGGGTTCTGCGTGGTGCAAACTAGATGATCAGCATATTCAAAATTTTGGTCCAAAACAGTTTCCAGTTTCAACAGCCATGCGAATTCTTGTGTATTACTGCTTAGATAACAACTCTTTGTAAAATAACAATGAAGTCAGCATCTGCGTTTACACGTTCGGTAGACGCAAATGCAAGAGCAAAAAATACAAAAGTTCAATATCCAGGTAACGTCGCAGTAAACACAAATCCAATAGAGTCTGCTCTAGGATGTAATCCGAATTTTATGAGTCTTACATATTCAAAAGGTTGTAGATCACCTCCCGTTGGTGATCAATGTGCGCCTGTTTCAACCGTAGGTCCTACAGGAGCCACAGGTCCTATAGGAATTACAGGTCCTACTGGAATTTCTGGAGCAAATATTCCTTCAGGTGCATCTGGTTCATCATCGTATATCCCTAGCTTTTCAGGTATAACTGGGCCTACTGGTTCTTTAGGCCCCACGGGATCTACAGGAGGGTCTGGAAGTACAGGAGGATATTCAGGTGGCTCAGGATATTCAGGTGGCTCAGGATATTCAGGTGGCTCAGGATATTCAGGAGGTTCTTCTGGAGGATCGGGGTCTTCTGGAGGTTCAGGTTCTTCTGGAGGTTCAGGTTCTTCTGGAGGTGGAGGTGGTACACCAACGTTCACATATTCATCACCTGTTTATGCCAGATATTATCCGGGAGGATATACTGGCGGTGGAAGTACAGATTACTATTATGTAGTCGATTCATCAGGAGCATTTGTATATCCGCCCGGGTCTTCATATCCAGATCTATTAGGAGAACCATCGTATGTAACAGGATTTTCATTTCCCCATGTATTCTCATCCAGTGTTGCAAATTATGAATGGGTTGTAGTTGGCATTTATAGTGGTATTGTTTCCGGATCATATTCCCTAAACACAACACTCAATAACGGAGGATACACTATAGTCGATTCTACTACAGGACAACCTGTTGTGCGAACATCTGTTTATATCGATGTTTTATATGTTCCACCACCTTCAGGTGTTCCTAGCTTTCCATTCATAGCACTTGGAAACCCTGTTACACATCCAGATGTTACATATACAGATGCGCTTTATACAATTATTGGATATGCTACGGTATATTCTTCCGGAACGTATCTTTTAAAGCAACCTGCTCCAGGCACATATCCGAATTCATTTCAGTATAATATTGTTGATGCAGCATCACACAATGTTATTTTAGATGGGTCATCGAATCCGGTTGTTGTGGTTTGGAATGGCACAACAGCCTTCCCTTTCACATATACATCATTTAATATCGTTGGAATCTTTTACCAATACTTAACAGGAAAGTACTATTTGTTACAAACGAGTAAAACATCTAATATATACGATATTGTCGATGCAAGTGGAAACACAATGACTGATCCAGGAACAAATAATACAACAACACTTCAAACTACATGGAATGACACAACGTTATTCCCATTTATTGCTACGTCAATATCTGCAAATAATACATTTCAATACGCGATAACAAACATATACATAGATTCTTCTGTAAGCTATTTCCTTTATCAATCAATTGTTGCCAATGTTCCATCGAATTTGTATACAATTGTAGATAACAACGGTAATCCAACAGTTATATTCAACAATATTACTGAAACAGTGACACAGGGAAGTTCTTCATTTAGAATGCCAACCGTGTTACCTATCACAAATAATTCAACTGTTAAGTATCCAATTACAGATTATTATAGCATAACTGAAGGTAATTATTTAATACAAACTACGAGTACAAGCGGTATTTACAGCTTAGTTACATTAACAGGTGACCCTGTACCGGATGCAGGAACGAATAATACTACAAATGTAACTGTTTCGTGGAATACTGTAGGAAGCTTTCCTCTTACACTAATATCGACATCTGGATACACTGGTATTAAATATACAATTACTGGATTTTATTCACCAGTTCCGGTTGTCATTAATACTGGTCCTACAGGACCTACAGGTGCAAGTGGTCCTGTAACAAGTGACGGAACAAATCTACCAGGAATTGGAGGAACGGGTATTTATACAGGACCTACTGGTTCATACACAGGTCCTGGTGTTCCCACCGGTGCAACTGGTGTGTCATCTTCCGGTGCTACAGGACCTACAGTGACAAATAATGTAAGAGGTACCGTTACTTCAATTATAGTGGGATCACAATTATCTGTATCAACGCAAAACAACGATTACACAGTATTATATCAATAAAAACATGGGCGATATATACAAATGCCCTCGATAGCGGAGAGCATTGTAGTTAACAATCCGGCAGGATTTTCACCTGCGGATGTTACTATAACTGGTAGTATGCCATTAAAAAATATAAATTGCGTCGCCTATAATGGCAAACAGTGGATTATAGGTGGGTCATCTACACTTCAACATACAACATTAACATCATACCAGCCGGTTATCGATATACAGAATCAGTATGTCTCTTCATTTATAATCGCAGTAAATAAGGATAGATTACAACTTGGAGAAAATGCAAGAATTCTTTTTAACTACCCAAGTCTTCAGATAGATAATGGCATTGTAAGTACACAGAATGCACAATACACATCTGATTACAATTCGTATATAACATATTTGAAACAAGCACAGGATCTATACAATACTACAGCTGCATCTGGAACTGGAACACTTACATCGGAAGATTATTATACAACACATACCATTGCCATAAGTACGGATGGATATACATGGAACCGTGTGACACAAAATCCATTCTCACTTGGAGATCCTAACGAAGTTACATCTGTTTGTAATGGGTTTGCATGGAACGGATCTCAATGGGTTGCTATAGGAACTGGTGGTATTAATAATGGAATTCCTATACAAAATATTGTTGTTGGCGGTGGTAACTACCAGTTTGTAAATCAAATTGCCACAAGTCCCGATGGAATAAATTGGACACCAAGAGGAATTCCAGGACGCACATCAAATGGTCAACCGTTTGCAGTTGCGGCAAACTCATCTGTATTTATTATCGTTTCTGGCAATGTATCTGGTATTACAAATACAATTGCGTATCCAACTACTACCAAAATATACAGTCCTTTTGTTGATGACGTACCTACAATTTGCACAAGTACAGATGGCATCAATTGGAAGAAAATAGGAAACAGCTCTGACTACTATGGCTCTGGAGTATATGCTGGATATGACGGAGTAGGCGGATTGTTTCAGGGATACGGTGTTGCTTATAATGGAGCATATTGGGTTGCTGTGGGTGCTGGTCTTCCTAATTCTGCCGGTACTCTAGGTGTATCTCTTACAGGTAACTTGAGAAGCTGTATTGTATTTAGCAGTGATAACGGAAATACATGGGATCAGGGATTAAGCAACCTTGCATCTAATCCTGGACCTGGATTGGAAACATATTATCATATTTTTAGCGTTGCTTGGAATGGATCCTATTGGTTAGCCGTTGGTCAGGTTAGTAGCACCAACCAGAGTATACTGTCATCCTGTGTACCTATTCCTGTTCCAAATGGAAATTACAATCCCCAGTTTTATTGGAGTGGCTCAACTGCCGGTGTGATTATAAAGAGCACTAATAGCATTGAATGGACTGTTGCATCTGGGTTTCCTGTATTCACAGATATAATATGGGATGGAAACTATTGGGTTGCCACCGGACAACTTGCATTTCAGGGTGATACTTCAAAGCCTGCTATTGGTATCACAAAGCGTAGCCTTGATGGCGTTACATGGGAAACCGTAAATTTATCGGGAAATGCATTAGCTTCTAGTATACCTCTTCCTATTCTAGGAGGTACTCTAAATACAGTAAGTGCACTACTTGTTGGTTACGGATCACCATCAAGTGTTCTCCGAACGTTTGATGATACTGTGTGGCATCCTCAGTTGCTAAATGGTCAGGTTGGAGCTAATACAGTTGGACAAATTCAGAAGGAATTTTTTGGAGCTGTATGGACTGGTTCTCTGTGGATCATTGTGGGAAATCCTCAGTATGGCAATTCAGGACAGAGTATAGCAACGAGTCCAGATGGCATTTCCTGGTCATATCCAACGAGTACTCTTGAGAATGGCAAAGATATTGCGTGGAGCGGAAGTTTAGCAGTTGCAGTGTGCGAGGGTCTAGATACTTTAATTTCTACAAGTCCCGATGGAATTACATGGACAAAACGAACACCAGCAGGTTTACTATCATGTGAGTGTGTTGCATGGAATGGCGGTGGTTCTCGCCCCATGTGGATAGTCGGAGGAAATGGAGGTATGAATTATAGCACCGATGGAATAACATGGAATCAGATCAGAAATACAACCTTAACAACAGTGAATTCTATTGCGTATAATTCTCTAACATGGATATCGGTTGGCTCCGGTCCATCACATACTATCAACATGAGTATCGATGGTATACGTTGGTTTGATGTAAACTCGGCTACAAATCCATTCACTATTGCGAATGCTATTGCTTGGAATGGTACACTATGGGTGGCTGTTGGATCTGGAGCAAATACAATTGCCACAAGTCCAGATGGTTATAATTGGACCGGTCTTGGGACTTCTACGTTTACTGTAAGCGGATCAACAGTATCATGGACCGGAACAAAATGGATTGCATCAGGAAGCGGGTTAACTTCACTAGCCACCAGTACTGACGGAGTTACATGGACATCTAAAGATATTTTATTAACTCGTGGAAACTGTTATGTGAATAAAACTGCATCTCTTCCAAATCTTACATTAGGATCTGGCGTAGCTTCTTTAATTAATTCAGTTATAGCATCAACAATCGTATCTCAAACGAATACAGTAATATCAAACGATGCTGCGGCGATAGCTTTAGCTGCTAATCAGGCTGCGGCTGCTGCGGCTGCGGCTGCGGCTTTAGCATTACGAAATGCAACAAAGGCATCGGCGGTTACTGCAAACAATGCGCTATCATTTTGGCAAACAACAATTACAAATCAATACACTCCATTAACAGACACATCTGTTATTGATTTATCTGTTTCTTCAGACTCTGCTCTTTTTACTTCTGTTACTTCAACATACAATGCAATTAATAATAGTATTATAACAGCTGGTAGCTACACTTTATTTATAAATAATAATTCTAACAGTCAAGCTGATATAGATGCACAATTAGTATTATTACAGGGACTTGTTACAACTGTACAAGGATATTTACCAAAATTTTATAACCAAGCTGCGATATTATATACCGATCTTGTGAATGCACAGTATAAGAATTTTACACAGACGCAAAATGTTTCGGCTATAATTGGAAGCTGGGGGTTTCCTTCAGGAACGTATACAACAGTTATTAATGCTTACAATGCGGGTATTGCAGGGTATGGAAACGCAGTTGGATCTGCAGTTAGTTTTTTTGCTAGTGTGATCAATGTGCCTCCTACAAATTCATACACGTATCCGTCGGCATACAGCCCTCCTGATTTTGCTACTATGCTATCAAATACAATACCGTCATCCTCTGTAGTTCGAATTATGAATGGTGTATTTAATACAGCTTATCCTTACAAGCAACAAGCAGATTCTTATTATAAAAAAGCGGTTGCAGATGCACAAAATTGGGCAAGTGTAACTGGTGGAACACTAGACATGACTACAATTACAAATACATTTGCTCCGTATTACACTCAGTATTTTTACACAACAGTAACTATTCTACCAAGTCCTCTCATTATCGGAATACAATTACAGAGTGGAGTTACCGTACAAAATTATAGCGGTGTAGGGCTAACCACAAATGTAATAGATTTGATGGCGATAGCAGTTAAATATTTTAAGGTTTTATCAGACGAATTTTCACACCCTGGATTTTATCCAGCTGCGTTAGGAACTTTATATACATCTGTGAAATCTGCACTTGATACTGTAGATGCAACAAAGTCAACTGCTATTTCATATGCCCAAAATAAACGTAATACAACAGTTCAAACTAAGTTAAACGATTTCAAAACCACAACACGAAGTGCATTTCCGAATGGTCCTCGTGCACAAGCTATTGCTAAAATTAGTCAAGGAACAGTAACGAGTATTACAGTTACCAGACCAGGTAATGGATATTATAGTTCATCATACAATGCTGTAATAACTGGAGGCGGTGTTTCGATAGCAAATGCCGAAGCCACGGTGTTAGGAGGACATATTGCCTCGGTAACAGTCTTGACTCCGGGTTCTGGGTATACAAGTGTCCCGACTGTTTCATTTAATGGAGGTGGAGGCACTAATGCAACTGCTACAGCTTCTATATCAAATGGGTACATTACAGGAATTACTCTTACAAATGCAGGCTCTGGTTATACAAGCGCTCCAACAATCACAATCAGTGGAGGTGGTATTTCGATAGCTACAGCTACAGTTACAGTCAGCGGTGGTTCCGTTACAGGAATTACAGTAACTAGTGGCGGATCTGGTTACACAAGTGTTCCTATAGTAACGATTGATCTTCCTCTAAAAATCGATACACTGATAGACACCCTGCTTAGAACCACAGTTTATTCTGATTCGAATTATGAAATTGCTTCTCACATAGCTCTTCTGCTCAAAGCTGGAAATTTGTTGTATCCCAAACTATATCCACTCATTCATGCGGTTCATCTTGCAGACATAGCTGCAGAAGCAGATGGTTGTCTACCCCCTGTTACTGGTTGGGGGAGCAGTTCAAACAATATTCTTAAACAACCAACTGTTACATTAGTATTAACAAATACGGGATCTATAACAGCAATTAATGTTTTTGCATCAGGTTCACAGTTTATAAGTCAACCAACTATAAGTTTTGTAGGTAGTGGAACTGGTGCAGCGGCTACAGCTATAATCGGATCAGATGGTTTCCTTTCAGGAGTCACTGTTACAAATGATGGATATGGATATACATCAGATACTCAAGTTGTTTTCGTGGGAGGACAAAATTATAACTTGTTAGGAACTCAGGGACTGCATGGATGGGATTATTTCAATAATACATATTATACACGTAATGCTCTAGCTGCATATATTCTTTCACACACTATCAGCTTTAATAATGTGATATCAAACAATCCCACAACATCTGCAACAGCCACAACTACAATATCGGGTGGCCACGTTGCATCTATAACACTTACAAATGGAGGATCTGGTTATACAGATGGTACAATATCAGTTACTTTTAATGAGGGGGGTGGGTCAGGTGCTACTGCTACGGCTACTGTAGCAAATGGAGTAGTTACCAGTGTAACCCTAACAAGTGGAGGATCAGGATATCTCGCGCCTCCAACAGCTTTTTTTGTATTCGATTCGATTCAAAATTACTACTCAATATTTCACAACGTCTTAACGTGGACGGATTTTTTGGCATTCACAGATACCGCAACATACATCGACATGAATAATGACATACAGCAATTTAATACAGCAGTTACCGAAATAGAGTCAAATTCATTATTTGCAAGTGCAACCGCTGATACCGCAGCATCTAGTGATATTACAGCTATTCAGTCTGAATATGTTCCATTTGGACAAAAGTATCTTGCTTCGTTAGTTTCGGGAGTTTCAACAAATATCCCTTCTTCACAAGATCAAAGTGATTTTGGTTATATATCATTTGCTACACCCATTAATACATTTAATACATTTGGATCAGCAGTTACTGGTATACAAACAGATTATAACTCATTGCAACTTATATCTATCAATTCTGGGTTTACAAATTCTCAAATTAATACAGCACTTTCGAATGCAGAATCTTACGTTTCAACAATTAGTTCAACACAAAGTAATACACAATATCAATCTATTATAACGGGAATACCTATATATAGAACAGTATATTCGAATGCACAAACGTATACAAATTTGTTAGTAGATCGTGTAAATAGATGGTCCAACATGAAGAGTAATGCAATTAGCATGGGTCCTTTTAATATTGGATATTCAGCTAATGGACTCGGAAAGCCATTCATCGTAAGTATACCTCCGTCTAATTCTATTTATTGGAGTCCTGTAAAATATACAATTTTTAGCAATTTATCAACATTTAAGATAGAACAGTGTTATTCAAACGTTGGAACTGGAATAATAACTGCATTGCCAACATTTTCATGTGTGAATACTGGAGCTTCGAGTGTGTATCGTGGAACAGCAAACTATTATAACATAGGTTCATTTTCTAAATCGGATACAACGCTTTCAAATATAAACTATAGTGCTTCGAATTTTACTTCAAATGGAACTTTATTCATAAGTAGTACAACAAAAGATTCAGTTAATGTATCGAATTGGTTAAGCTCTATGTCCACATCAATAACAAATAAGACGCCATCTCAGGCATCTGCAACGTGCCAATTAAACACCGGATCGGTCTCAGCTATTTTTATAACAAATACTGGATCAAACTATGTAAGTCCACCCAATGTAGTAATTAGTGGCACAGGAACGACTGATATAGCTACTGCTACTGCCACCATAGGCCCTCTTACAAATGTTAACATCCTTACCAGCGGAAGTGGTTACACTAGCGTACCTACAGTTGCGTTTTCCGGTGGCGGAGCGTCGGTTCAAGCAACTGCCATAGCTGTACTATCAAATGGAAGAGTTATTGCTGTAATCATTACAAGCCCAGGTTCTGGTTATTTAGGTTCTCCAACTGTTTCATTTTCTGGTGGTAATCCGTCTGTACAGGCAACTGCAACTGCAACAGTAAATCCGGGAATTATTTCATCTGTTACCATTACACACGCTGGATCGGGTTATTCCTCTACACCATCGGTTACATTTACTGGTGGAGGTCCACAGGAAGCTATAGCAACCGCATCGGTAGCAAACGGAAGTGTTTCAGCTGTTACATTAGTAACGCCGGGAATTGGTTACGCGAGTGCACCTACGATAATCTTTACTGGCGGAGGAGCATCGGTTCAGGCAACTGCGACTGCTAGCGTAACAAATGGGATAATTACAAATATTTCTATCACAACTGGAGGTTCGGGATATACCAGTGCTCCAACTATTTCATTTATCGGAGGTATAACTCAGCAAGCATCTGGAACTGCACTTATTGCGAATGGATCAGTTGATGGATTCTGTACTACACAAGCTTTAGCTACAGTGTCATCGATTACACAAAGTCCATCACAACCTGGTCAAATTGCATCGATTAGTATTACAAATTCAGGTTCGGGATATGTATATGCACCATTGGTTACATTTGTAGGAGGTGGAGGATCCGGCGCAACTGCTACAACAACTATTAACTCGAGTGGATCTGTTACATCTATAACCCTTACAAATCCAGGAACGGGATATACTAGTATACCGACTATTATCATAGGTGCCGGAATTGTAATAACAAACGCAGGGTCGGGATTTACAGAGCCACCTACTATAACATTTTCAGGTGGTGGAGGAACGGGTGCTACAGCAACTGCTTCAATTGCAAATGGTGTTGTTACGAGTATTACGATAACAAACGGCGGAACTGGTTATACAACTGTACCAACTGTTACATTTAGTGGTGGAAGCATAATTGGCTATTTGCGAATCTATTCAATTTCAACTACATTGAATTATGCACTTCTAAATGTTACCCAAACAGCTCCTGTTTCTGGAGGATTTTCGTTGAACTGTGTTGCAAATGTAGTAAAGGGATCACCTTTAACATCGGGAAATAGTGTCTATGTCGCGTTTAGTAAAAATATAGCAGACTTCACTAACCTCAATTTTGTTCAAAATTTTTCAGCATATTCTAATACAGCAAAGTACTATGCAGGTCAATATGTGACATATAATAATTCAGTCTATACATGTATTCTTGATAACACTGACTCTACGAAGCAAGGTATCGTTGGTCTGTATCCACCATCAAATCCTGCAAACTGGAAGTTGCGAACATACCCATATGTAACTCTAAATGGAACAAAAATTGAAGCAGATCCTACGTTACTAGGATCATTGACGACAACTAACTGTTTATCGTATTCATCTGCACAATCATATAATCGGGGTTCTATTGTACTTTCTACTAATTTCTACTTTTGTTCGGATGATATATCTTCAAAGGGATATTTGGTTGGAATAGATCCAACAAACACAAATTACTGGGTACAGACATACTACACTACTGGATATGTGAAGGGAATTCTCAAAGAAATAAACCCAGCAAACTTTCCAGCACTCAGTTCTGCAGATAATATTCCAGTATATTCATCAACAGCATCATATACACGTGAAAGTTATGTATCGTTTGGTGGACAGTATTGGTTTTTAATTGTCAATGCAGGTGTAACTGTTACAGGCGTATCTCCAAATTCTAGTGCTATATGGCATATTGTAACGCATCCTATGGCTTATGTAACTTTAGATGGTAGTATATACGGATACAGAGAGATAACATCTTCAAACTTTCCTCCATTAGTGGCTTCTACTTTTCCTGCCTATTCGTCAACAGGTCAGTACACGTCTGGTTCAGTTGTTAAAGTTAATAACGCTATTTACAGATGTTCATACACAACTACAAGTTTAATTAACGTTAATATTTCAAATACTAACTATTGGAAACAAATTGTGTACCCAGTGGTTGTATATAAAGATGCGTTTGTAGAGGCTGCTCCTGGAGTTATACCTGCTTTATCTCTTCCAGCAAATGCTAGCGACTTCCCTACATACGATGCAACGTCTACGACATATAATATTGGTGACACAGTAAGTATTGGATCTTCGTTTTATGAATGTACAAATGATGTGCAAATAAATGTACCTATAACTGGCATATCTCCTACAAATACAACCAATTGGCAATTGCTAAATTATCCACTTATTAATACACTTGATGAATTACAAATCCCAGTTGAAGCCGATCCGTCTGTATTAAATTTTTCAACATTAAATGAACAAGATTATCACGAATATAATAACAATTGGTTATACCGTGTTGGTGACTTAACATCTTATAATGCCACTGTTTATGAATGTATAAACGTGACTCCACCGAATCCTTCTGATGTACTAACTGGAGTAGATCCAACGACATCTCCAACGTATTGGAAAAATTTGACATCAACAATTTCTGATTATAATACCGTAGTTTCTACATATTTTACACCGAATGGTATCGTAAATTGGTGGCCTTTGAACTCGGGACAAGGTGCTGTTTCATACACAGTTGGTTCTCTGGTTCTATGGAATGGTGAAATTTACAAGTGTGAAGTAGCAAAACGATATCAAACAATTTACAATATTAATAATCCTACCGATAAAGCCACACTGCTAACATTACCTCCGAATGTAGATACTACAACATGGAATAAGATTGATCCTACAACATTAAGTGTGCCAATACCGCCTGTGTATAGCCCAACTGCTCAGTATAACGTTGGTTCTGTAGTTACAATACATTTACCAACTACATCTGGTTCTTACCAAGCAACTCAAATCTTTTCCTTTTTTGGTCAAACAAGTTATACATTAAATTTCTTTACTTGCATTACGATCGATCCTAATTATCCGGTTAAATTTAAATATCCAGAGGTTTTATCAACCGATTCTATAGATGAATATGGAAATTTAATACCAGTTGTATCTACTGGAAATTGGCAATCAAATGATACTCCTCGCTATGGAAATCCCACTGAAGATCCATATGCTATTTTTAACTTTCCCGTAGATCTTCGTAGACGTGTTGCTATGAATATTGATTTTCCCTATCAAACAGCATGGTGTCATGTACAGCAATATTCGAATAATTTATTGAACTATGTGGACCCTAATACCGGAATAACGAAATACAACTTTGCAAGTTTACCGGTAACGACATCGTCAGCAGCTACACAGTTTTCTACAATTCAAACAGCTGGTAACAACGCAGTAACATTATTCAATAATATTGAGACATCTGGGTTTATCGCAAATGTTCCAGTAACAAACGGAGGCTCAGGCTACACAAGTGCACCTACGGTTACTTTTACAGGAGGCGGGTATGGAACGGGTGCAGCCGCCACATGTATAATAACAAATGGTCAAGTTGCATCTATCACGCTTACATCAGGAGGCTCAAACTATTCATATACAAATCCACCTTTTGTCGTGTTGACAGGTGGCGGTGGTACGGGTGCAACTGCTATAGCAAGTGTTCAATTCGATATTTATGGTGTAATTGATACTGCATACTTAAACGTAAAACTATTAGTACAACAATTTAGAAATGATATAGTTTATTACATGACTCAAATAAACTTAATAAAAACTCAATATTTTAATCAACCATATGTACAGGCACAAATTCAAGCCGATCCATATTCATTCCTAAATCCAATCGGTCTGGCAGGCGGTAATCCTCCTCAATGTACTCCAGTTTTAGATGCAAATGGTACGATTACAGGTATCAGTATAATAAGCCCTGGAATTTCAATAGGCAATGCTAACAATCCCGATGGGTCTGCATCAGTTACATTTGTAGGAGGCGGTGTTGCGTCTGTAACATTAACTCATGGTGGGCAATATTATCAGCAACCTATAACAGTTACATTTAGCGGTGGTAGTCCTATCTTTAACGCCACGGCTACCGCAACATCTTCAAACGGCACAATCACGGGAATAACGATTACAAGTGCTGGTGCAGGCTACACTAGTGCACCGACAATAACAATTTCGGGATATAACGGTACAGGTCAATATGCTACTGCAACGGCTACAATTCAAACTCCAGGAACAGGAGCTATAGCTTCTGCGATTGTCACGAATGGTTCTCTAGAAAGTATTACAGTCATAAATGGTGGAAGTGGATATCCGTCTGGTACAGGTATTGTTGTAAATACTGTAGGTGGGGGTCATATTTTATGTTTCCGCGATTTAGGCGTTGGTGATCCCCAACAGATACTATCAGCACCGAGCAACATCGATGATGTGGGCAATCCTCAAGCCGAACTTCAATACTATAATGAAAAAACAGCAATAATCAATGCATACAAAGATGAAATTTCTACAAGAGTTATGGATTGCAGAGATCTAACTGGATTTGCCATACTAACTCAGATGCTTAATGATAACATGAAAATAGGCGCACGAATTAACTGTCCAATACCTGGAATTGATATTGGATCGGGATTTTTTGCTGTTACAATTGATACTCCTATAACAGAATTCAAAGGTGTTGATAATTATCACGCTAACAATAGCATTGATGATCGTATTGTGGGTAATTATTATACACAGGGTACATATACATACGATGACATAAACTCTATATCTGTTGAACAACTGGCAGATGGGTATACATATTATATCAACAATGATCCTATACTTGGTGGAGATTTATCGGGCTATTCTGATTCTCAAATAGCAACGTACAACAATACAAATTATCACGTATATCAGTGGCAACAAAATGGAGCAAGCAGTGATCCACTTCATCTATTTACTCATCCCGGATGGGTTGATATGGGACGATTTGATGATCCTGCGTATGATCTACCTATATCCTCAGTCATAAATTGTGCTATAAAAGAATCATCGAGACCACCAGAATATACTCTACCGGGGAGTCTTGCGCAACAGACAGCTCTAGCAATCACATATCAAACAACTGATCCGACTCTGCGAGCTATCAATAGTGTTGGAAAGGCAGTTGTTGGAATTGCTGCTGCTGGGTTTCAAAATTGCTTTGATCCGACACAAGTTACAGGATTAATCAGTTTTGTTACAGGTCAACCGTTGTCTTTTGTACCCGATATAACATTTCCAAATTTTAACTCTGCAAATCAGAGTGTCGCTATATTAAATTCTCAAATACAACAAGCTCACGCAGCAAATGTATTACCATTATATGGACAAACAGCCGATACGATAGGATATGTATTACATATTATTTCAATGTTATTGGATTTAAATTCTAAAGATATTGAAGATGTCCAAGAATTAATAGACAGTGTACCTGTCACTGCATTACCTGCAAATGAGATCATATTTCCAACACCGCTTCCTGCTTTCATACCTAAAGATTATGTTCCAGTGCCAAAAGTAGGAACACCAAATATAAGACCAGCATGTACAGATGCAATAGAAAGTCTTAGAAGCGAACAAGAATCGTTGCTTAACTTGCAATCTGCCGTACAAGCAAAACTTAATACGTTAGAAGGGTTACCTTTGCCGAATAACAAACAAACTAAAACTTCTATTCCGAAACGTGTCCAAAACCTGCGTCCACCTCAACCGGTTATCATTGCAGAACAGACAATTAGTGGTAAAGAATTTAATTATAACGAAAAAATAATCAACCAGCTCATAAGTTCTTTTGGATTAGGACACAGTAGGGTGGATAGAGACCGAGCCGAAGCAAGAGAAAGAGCAAGACAATTTCAAGAATGGTGCAAACGGGATGGTATTGTAACTACATATAAAACAGTACCTACGTTTGGTCCTGCCGAATTAGTTTCCGATAACCTGCAAGAAGTTGAAGCTGCAAAACAAGAACGCAAGGCACAAAAACTATTAATTAGCAAAGCCAATGCAGAAATTGTAAAATTAAGATCTCAAATAGCCGCACAAAAAGCAGCACTGGCTGATGTCAGTGGTAAGTTAAGTACATTGGACGCTAATCTCAAGGCATCCATCGAAGCTGCAGCTCAAGAAGCTGCAGCAAACTACGACACAGCAACTGCAAGTTATAGAGCAGCAGTAGACGCGGCTACAGAGGCAAAGGCACAAAATGAAGCTATACGACAGGCAAATTCGTTAGCAGAATCTGTATATATAGACGCACAAGCTTCATACAAAAGACAATACGCAATTGCCCAACTAGCACAATTTAAAGCAAACGCCGCTACCAAAGCAGCAAAAGATGCGTTAGATGCAGCAAATGAACTTGGTACTATTGAAGATGTTAATAAAGCAGAGGCAGCATATGCATCGTCACTTTCAGTGTTACAATCAGCTCAGACTTCACTCACAAATGCAACAAGTCAAAGTGCAATAGATAATTGGACTAAGGAGGTACGCCAAGCACAACTTGATGTATTTAGTTCTAAAGCAGAATATGATCTTGCTAGTGCAGACTATGCACAAGCACTAAAAGATTTAGATAACGAAGTTCTCAAATTACCTGCATTTGTCGAAGCAATAAAATCAGCTATCGCGTCATTAAGTGAATTTGCAACTATTCCATATGATAAACTTGTTAACATCAGTAACTATATCGATGATGCAACAGGAATTATAAGTTCAGCTCGTAATATGATTAAGACAGCATCATCTGCTATTGTTGCAAAGATTGTTCAGGTGCGAGAAATTATAGAAAATCCCGAGTTAGTTGAACTGCTAGCAAAAAATTTAAAAAATACAGATGCTGCTATAGAAGCATTAACAGGTGTTTCGGGAGTATTAGACACTGCGTTATCTCATGCTGGAATGGGAATTGCAATGGATGTTGTCGGAGCAGCGTTAGTTGCATATTCAAATGGAGCATTTGAGTCATCGACTCAAATTGATATGGGCTAGAATATTATCGATAAGAATAAGTAATATGTTGCCGTATCCGACAATCTTAGCAGTTTCTATAGTTGGCGTGCTGATGGCATGTATATTTGTTTTTATTGGAACAGGCAGCATTTCTTCAGTTGTTGTAGTCGTATTGCTTGCAGGTATTCTATTTTACCTACTTCAGAAGTTTGGCGTATTCACGGTTGATTTTTCTAAATCAGGCTTAGATGTAGATTTTCACGAAACCCCAGCTTCGCCTGCACCGGCATCTAAGTTTGTAACACCGAAATCAATTGAAAAGAAAGAAGTATTCTACGTAAGTGGTAACAGTTATACATACGATGAGGCGCCTGCTCTCTGTGCAGCTTATGAAGCCGATCTTGCATCATATGATCAAGTGATGGAAGCATTCTCGGGTGGTGCTGAATGGTGTGGATATGGATGGACTCAGGGTGGCATGGCTCTTTATCCGACACAGCAGGCCACGTGGGAAGCCTTACAGCAGGAGACTGATCAGTCAAAGCGTACGGGCTGTGGCCGTCCTGGTGTAAACGGCGGCTATTTCGATCCTGCTACAAAGTTTGGTGTCAATTGCTATGGTGTTAAACCCGGTAACAAGGATGTGAAATTACCGCTCCCGCTACCTGGAACGGATACAACTGCATTCAACAACATGGTGAACAAATTCCGTTCGATGATCAATAAGATCACACTATCACCTTTTAATCGTGATGTTTGGTCTGAGATGAAAGTTTCTGCTCCCAAGACAAATGAGCACGCACAACTATCCGTTGGACACCCCAGTAAATAGACCAATTTATGTTCCTGGTGATGAAGAGACTGGATTTGCTCCAGTTATAAGCCCTCCTCCTTCATCACAACAAGATCAGACACACCGAAATTTAACATGGTTATTTCACAAGCCTCAGAACCATGCTATTTTTCCAATTTCAACACAACCGGTGAAGATAGCAAAGAAAAAGTAAACGTGAAATACAAAGATGATCGAACTCGCACTTTTACTAGGACTCGGTGCTGTCGGATACGCACTTGCTGTACAGAAACCGTCATCTGAGCAACAGCGAGAGGACTTTACTAGCTCTGCTCCTCGCCCTACAGAACAACATTCGGATAATGTAATTCACTCTCAGCACCAACAGGGTCATGGAAATGAAGTACCGTTCTTTGGTGCAGCTTTAAAGCAGAGTACATATTCTGGAGCCACCGATAGTATTCTTGATCACCATACAGGCGCCGGTAAAGAGTATTTCCAGAAGACTGAAACAAAGTCATTTTATGATGCCAAGCCTGCAACGGGTAACCCGTTCGGAAATCAGGTTGAAACCGACTTTGAACAGTCTCGTATGGTTTCTGGTCAGAACATGAAGAATGTGTTTCCAATTGAACAAGTTCGTGTTGGACCTGGTGCAAACGATGGGTACACAAATTTAGGCAAGGGTGGATTTCAGCAGGATCAGCTCCGTGAATATGAGCTTCCTAAAACAACAGACGAAATTCGCACAGATACTCGTCCTAAGCTAACATTCACACAGGATCCTGTACCGGGCGCATCTCAGATCACACAGCCTGGTATCCAGGCTGAAGTCAACAAGAACAAGCCTGATCGTTTTGTTCTCT
>TBL_comb47_HYPODRAFT_10003147_pt1 | contig 19814 bp, 11 predicted proteins | sample TroBogypolimnion_40_FD_10682 | JGI IMG/M metagenome (IMG submission 10682) | reverse complement strand
AGGCTGAGTATAAGCTGTTTGTGCAATAATCGGGATATGGGGATAGAGGCTTTTTAAATTTTTTGTTGCCTCAATCCCACCCATAACGGGCATTTTCATGTCCATCAAAATCAGGTCGTAGTTATTGATTGCCGCGAGTTCCAGCGCGATCTTGCCGTTTACAGCAATATCAACCTTTTTGACGATATCTTTTAGCAAATATTCGAGTAAACGGTAATTGATTTTTTCATCCTCAACAATCAGGATCAAGAGATTCTTCAGCTCTTCGGGATTGGTTTTGATTTCAGACAAACCTTCCTGTTTAATTTCCTGTTTTTCAATGGGGATTGTGAAATAGAAACGGGAACCCCGGCCAATCTCAGAAGTGACACCAATAGAACCACGCATCAGATTGATCAGTTCCCTTGCTATATTCAACCCTAATCCGGTTCCCCTGATCGCTGCTTTTATGGCTTTTTCTCCACGGTAAAAAGTGTCAAAAATAAGTTGTTGCTCTTTCTCAGGAATCCCAATTCCAGTATCTTCGATATAAAATTCAATGGTCTCGTTTTGGAGCGAAAATCCCGTTTCAATGTATCCTCTTGTTGTATATTTAAATGCATTGGATACGAGTATCGTCAATACCTGCCTGATTTTTCCTTCATCAGCGCTGAATTTTAAATCGGTGCAATCGATCGGGAAATTAAATTTTGTTTCAATTCCTTTATTCATTTCCGGAAAGTCAAACATTTGAAATACCTCTCTGATTAACTTATCCGGTTTGAATTCTGTGAGGTACAATTGTAGTTCTTTGCTCTGCAAACGTGAAAGGTGAAGAATATCATCAAAAAGCAGGAGTAATTGGTCAGAATTTTTCTCAATGATCTCAGCAAAATGTTTTCGGTCTTCCCCATCTGCTTCCTTAATCGCGTTTGAAAAGCCGATAATTGCATTCAAAGGGGTTCGTATTTCGTGCCCCATGTTGTTCAGGAAAGCCGATTTCAATCTGTCGCTCTCTTCTGCTTTTTCCTTAGCGGCAATAATTTCAGCTTCAGTGCGTTTCCGTGTGTTAATGTCTTGTGATACACCCAGAAAATTTGTGATTTCCCCGGCTTTGTTGAATATTGGGGTAATCGAAACGCTTTCCCAATAGAGTTGTCCGTTTTTCTTTTTGTTGATCCATTCACCCTGCCATCCTTTGCCTTTGGTAATGGTGCCCCATAGATCCTTATATACCTCATCGTCAGTCAGTCCTGATTTTAAAATATTTGCCTTTCTTCCAATGATTTCATCCATACTGTATCCGGTCATCTCCAGTGTGGCCGGATTGGCATATTCTATATTGGCTTCCAGGTCTGTTATAACAATGGCCACAGGGCTCTGTTCGACTGCCTGGGTCAATCTTTTTATCTCAATGTCCTTTTTTACACGTTCTGTAACATCCCTTGAAATAACCAGGACTTTTTCGGTGTCAAGGGGGACAAGACGGGCTTCAAAGTTTGTATTGTTAGAAAGGGGAAGTGAAACATTATATTCGGTCGATGCAATCTCATTTGTTTCAAGAACGCGAAGGATCTTTGAAAGGAGTAGTTCTGAATTTGTTTTATCGAAAAGCTCATTTATTCTTCTCCCGTTGATATGTTCCGGTGAGACCAGTAATTTTTGACCATCTGAGGCATATCCTTCCAAAAAAATGCCATTCTTATCGATCACAAAAATCAGGTCGGGTATTGCAGAGATAATTGCACTAAGTCGCTGATTCTGATAGCTGATTTTAGCTTCATTTATTTTCTTCGATGTGATATCGATGTTGACCCCTTTGAGCCGTATCAAATCATCCCCTTCAAAAACCGGGAAAAGGTCATTTTCAAACCAGTGGTATTTGTCATCAGGCATTCGGACCCTGACGTCATAAGCCAAAGGTTTTTTCGAAATACGGATCTCTTTTAATTTTTCGTGGACCAAATTCAGGTCATCGGGATGGACTCTTTCCATAAAAAAATCAGATTTCATTTCAGTACCCAAGGGGACTTCCATCATCTGATAGTAGTTCTTCGACCATTTTAGCTTGCCGGTTTTCAGGCTTAATTCCCAGCTACACGATTGCAGCATTTCCTGAGCCTGGTTTAAATCTTCTTCGCTTGCACGAAGCGCCTCTTCCGCCAATTTTCGGTCAGTGATGTCAAGGATTGATCCAACGAGCCTGACCGGCTGTCCATCCTGGTCAAAAATTGCTTTCCCAATTGACCTTAACCAGCAATATCTTCTTGATTTGTGTAAAAATGGATATTCCACAAAGTAATCATTGTTTTCACGTGTTAACGAATGACGTTTTGTTCGAACCAATTCCCTATAATCAGGATGAATTCTTGCCTCCCAACTTTCGGTCGGATGTGACAATTCAGGATCTCCGGTTTCATATCCCAATATTTCGCGCCATCGCGGACTTGTATATTCTGTATTCGCTGCAATATTCCAATCCCAGATCCCATCACTTGTGGCGTTTAATGCAAGTATATAACGTTCCTCGGATTCGCGCAAAGCAATCTCTGCTTTTTTACGTTGTGTAATGTCGATCCCACTGGTATAATTAAAACTTTCAAGAACTGAGAAATTAAATAAAATGTATTTTTGGGTCCCATCTTTACATGTGACAACCACTTCCATAGGTTCGATCTCTGAATTCATTTCGATCGCTTCACTGACCCTGGATTGCCAGATTTCGGATACCTCTCTTCGGTATTTTTCATCCGGAAATGCAAGTGGCCACCATCTTTCAGCAGAAGGGACGTCTTCAAGTGTATATCCGAAAACTTCAATGAATTTGGGATTCAGATATTCAGCAATTTGATCAACACCCGTTGACATATAAATGGTTACAGGGATTGTCTCAACGATGTTCCTGAATTTCTGTTCTTCCCTGTTTCCTGATAACTTTTTTATTTTTGTCATGGCCTTGATCAAGGCAACAACTTCAATTTCATCGATCGGCATATGGATAAAGGCATCAGCTCCAGCCCCGAGCATATTCAATTTAGACTCTTTGCTATCCGTCTCATTTGTAAGAAAAAGCACCGGGATATGGCACAAATGTTTGCTTTGTTTAAATGCAGCGCAACTGTCAATTGAAAATGAACTGGAGATGATAACATCCGGATCTTCTGTCAGTGCAAGTTGGGTCGCGTCGGAAAAATTACTTGTAATTATCAATTTTAATCCGGGAAAAAACTTTTCCAAAAGAGTACCGACAACCTTTATTTCGTTAGGTTGGTCAGTTATGAAGAGAAATTTTTTCCATTTTATCGATTGAATATTTTTTTCCATATGTCCTGAACAAAAATAGACGATTTTAGTTCAAAAGAACTGGTTTTGTCAAAAGAATACAATTTCTCCTCGACATTTCTTGCATAGCGGTTAAAACAGGTTCCTTTTGCCCACTACGATTTATTTGCTTAAAATGTACTACTTTTGCAGCATGGCAAAAATGCATGATACATCGGTTCAGAAAGAAAAAGTGGTGATAGTTGGTTTGATTACAACCCGGCAGGACGAAAAACAGGTCAAAGAATACCTCGATGAACTTGAGTTTCTTGTGGACACTGTTGGTGCAGAGGTCTGGGAACGGTTTGTCCAGCGGTTGGATACTCCACATCCCGGTACTTTTGTTGGTTCGGGGAAGCTTCAGGAAATCGCCGATTTTGTTAGGATCCATGATATTGACTGCGTCATTTTTGATGATGAACTTACTCCAACCCAGATNAGGAATATCGAACCTGCCCTCAATTGTAAAGTTCTGGATCGCACCAACNTGATCCTTGATATTTTTGCCAAAAGGGCACAGACTGCCCATTCCAAAACGCAGGTCGAATTGGCCCAATGCCAGTATATGCTCCCAAGATTGACCCGTTTATGGACCCACCTGGAACGGCAACAGGGAGGTATCGGAACAAGGGGGCCTGGCGAGTCACAGATCGAGACCGACAAACGGATTATTCTTGACAGGATCTCTTTCCTAAAGGCCAAACTTGAAATCATCGACAAGCAAATGATGGTCCAACGTCGTAACCGTGGGAAAATGGTCCGGGTTGCCCTTGTGGGTTATACCAATGTCGGGAAATCAACAATAATGAACCTGATCAGCAAATCTGAAGTATTTGCAGAAAATAAACTATTTGCCACTTTGGATACGACTGTGCGTAAGGTTGTTATCGGAAATTTACCGTTTTTGCTCACTGATACGGTCGGATTTATCAGGAAACTGCCCCATCACCTGGTCGAATCGTTTAAATCAACCCTCGATGAAACCCGTGAAGCTGACATCCTGATCCATGTCGTTGATATTTCGCATCCCGGATTCGAATCACAGGTGGACGTCGTCAATAAAACTCTCGAGGAGATTGGGGCAGGCGATAAACCGATGTTTTATCTTTTTAATAAAATCGATGCATTTACCTNTGTAGAAAAGGAGGAGGACGATCTGATGCCTTCGACTAAAGATAACATGAACCTTCAGGACTGGGAACAATCTTGGATGGGGAAACATGAAAACATATCTCTTTTTATCTCAGCCCGGGAGAAAACAAATATTGAGGAGTTCAAAAAAATTCTTTACGAGCAGGTTAAAATCGTTCATATACAACGGTTTCCGTTCAATGATTTTCTGTACCAGGTTTTTGATGAGAGCGAGGGTTAATGCTTTTAATATTTTTGGTCGATCTGAAATTTTGATTTATATAAAACTAAAAAAGCTGCCCTTTTCGGGACAGCTTTTTATTTAAACGAAATTTTCGTTGGTTTATTTCACAACTCCCTCTTTGACAAGATATTCTGCAATCTGAACTGCATTCAGGGCAGCACCTTTTTTAATCTGGTCAGAAACGGTCCAGAAAGCAAGACCATTTGGATTGGTGATGTCTTTACGTATCCTGCCGACAAATACTTCATCACGTCCTGCAAGATGCAATGGCATTGGATATTGTTTCTCAGCTGGTTTGTCTATGACGATTACCCCTTCGGCACTTTCAAACGCAGCCCTGGCATTTTCGAGTGAGATTTCATCTTCGGTCTCAACCCATATTGCCTCAGAATGGGCCCTGAGAACAGGGACACGTACTGCCGTAGCACTCACCATGATATCGGAATGCATGATTTTTCTGGTTTCATGAAACATCTTCATCTCCTCTTTGGTGTAATCATTATCGGTAAATACATCAATATGGGGGATCAGGTTTTGTACCAACTGATAGGCAAACTTTGAGACAACGGGTGCTGCTCCATCAGCAATTTGTTTGGTCTGTGCCTGAAGCTCGTCCATGCCTGAAGCACCTGCACCACTTGCACTTTGATAAGTTGCAATATGAACCCTTTTGATGTGGGAGAGATCCTCAATGGGTTTTAATGCAACAACCATCTGGATGGTTGTGCAGTTGGGATTTGCAATGATCCTGCGTGGCATGTTTTTGGCATCAGCAGCATTCACCTCAGGAACAACCAGCGGGATATCGCTTTCCATACGAAAAGCACTGCTGTTATCGATCATGACAGTCCCAAATTTGGTTATTGTATCGGCAAACTCTTTCGAGATACCGGCACCTGCTGAAACCAGTGCGATATCAATACCCTTAAAATCGTCGTTATGTTGAAGCTCTTTGACCTGTAACTTTTTACCTTTATAGCTATATTCTTTTCCTGCACTTCGCGCTGACCCGAAGATGACCAATTCGTCAAGCGGAAAATTGCGCTCATCCAAAACGCGTAGGAACTCCTGTCCAACTGCGCCACTAACACCTACAATTGCTACTTTCATTTCTGCTCAATTTTTATTAACTTTAATCGTCAAATCCCTACAATCTGTTTTCATCCAATTTGACTGAGCAAAAATATTGAAAATTCTAATTAAATAACCTAAAATGGACAAGTTTATTTACAAATTAATTTTTTACCTGCTATTTTTTAGTGTATTTGAAAGCAAAGCTCAATTTATGTTCAATGACAGCTTTGAGAATGGTCTATTCGGTGATTGGGAAAATACCGGTCATTGGATCGTCTCGAATCAATCACCTTTAACGGGAACCTATTCTTTACGACACAATCTGACCGGTTTAAGAAGTTCGAGTTATATTGACCGGAAAATCGTGGCTCTTGGGTTCAATGACAACCGGATCACCTGGAGTTTCAAACTGAAAAACGGAAACTGGACTTTTGGTGCGACAGAACAGCTTTGTTTTTACCTTGTCTCCGATAAAGCTGACCTTACAACTGCAAATGGTTATGCGATTGGTGTCAATCTGACAAGTGGTGACAATATTTTGAAATTGTCAAGAATTGAAAATGGCAAAGCGGTTAAGGATCTCGTTTTGACCGATTTTGTATGGAAAATCAGTACCTCAATAGAGGTTGAAGTCACCCATGAATTTGGGTTATGGAGTGTAAAATTCAGGGAGGAGGTTGCCAACACATGGTCTGAGCCAAAAACATGTACTGAAAAGGTTTTCAATTTTTCGTTTGACCACATTGGTTTGTTTTTCAAATTTAATACTTCACATGGGGGCCAGGTCTGGATGGATGACGTTACGTTGAAAACAGAAAACTGCGCTCCCGCTATTTTTGATGTAAGATCAATCGGAAGGAATAACCTGCTCATCCTGTTTTCAAAGAAACTATCGCAGGAACAATTGTTGGTTTCCGATAATTATCGGATTACGACTAGTACCGGAACTCCGGTTGAAATTGGTCCGGTTTGGAAAGCAGTTGGTGATACAGCCGGGGTTTATTTGCAGCTCGGGAGTTTTAACTCCTGGGACCTTCATATAAAGATTGCTAATTTAAAGGACATTGCAGGTGTTGCACTTACCGGGTATGAGCTTGATTTCAAATTTGTCCCTGATGCACAATTTGGGGATATCGTCTTTAATGAAATAATGGCCGACCCAACACCAGTTGTTCGATTGCCAAATAAAGAATTTGTTGAATTGAAGAGCACCTGCAACTTTGAGGTCAATCTGAAAAACTGGATCATTGAGGTAAACGGTAAACAGAAGATTCTGACAGATATGAACCTGGAACCTGGTCAGTATCTGATCCTCAGTGGGACCGGGGGTAGTGCAATATGGGGAACCTGGGGAGCCAATATGGAGATTACCGGACTTTCTCTTCCCAATAATGGAGAAATATTGAAATTGTATTCGCCTCTTCATGTTTTGATCGATTCGTTCAGTTATACCCCGGGCTTGCATCATGATGGTTATCGGGATGGTGGTTACTCGCTGGAACGTATTGATCCATTGAGAATTTGTGGTGTAAGTGGCAATTGGGAAACATCAACTTCGGATAAAGGTGGAACCCCCGGAGCCGAAAATTCTGTATTCAAAGAAAATCAGGACCATACACCACCTGCTGTAACAAGTGTATCCGTGGCAAGTCCATCCCAACTGGAAATATGTGTTTCTGAAAGACTTGATAATCAAATTGATATAGCCACCTGCCTTTCTTTTTCACCATCCCTTCCTGGAACTGACAGCATCAGGGTTGATCCGGATCAGTTAAAATTTAGTATCTATTTTCCCAAGGAAACAATTAAAAATGGAATTGTTTATGGCCTGACATTTAAGGATTTAACTGATGAGTGCGGGAATCGTTCTGGGATCGGACACTGCGAATTCTGGTATTATCTACCGAAACCGCTTGATCTCTTGATTAATGAAGTGTTGTTTAACCCTTTTCCAGGTGGTGTCGATTTTGTGGAGGTTTACAACAATTCAGGAAAGAAAATTGAACTTTCCGAAATGTACATTGCTTCAAGGGACGATTCATTAAAAATTAAGTCGATCTATCCCTTATCTGCCTCTTCGGCTGTTCTGTTGGATACACAATATGCGGCGTTTACACCCGATTCCGCAGTTCTGATGGCCAATTATTTCTCCTTGTGTCCTGAATGTATTTATAAGATGGCCTGGTTTCCTGCATACAATATGGACGAAGGTCGGGTCGTGCTCCTGAACAAACAATTGGAGGTGATTGACGAATTTCATTATCTGGAAAGTATGCACGATCCTTTGATTACAGAGGTCAAGGGGATTTCACTCGAACGGACAAGTTTCACATTGCAAACAGATAATCCTTTAAACTGGCATTCAGCCTCAAAGAGTGTTGGTTTTGCGACACCTGGATACAAGAATTCCTCTATTGGCTATGAACCAAAAGAGGCTACAGGGCTTGTTTCTTTTGAACCCGAAATTTTCTCCCCTAACGATGACGGAATAAACGATCGGTTTCAGATCAGGCTCTCACCCGGTGAACCCGGGTTGATGGTGAATATCCGAATTTACAATGGAGATGGGATTGAGATCAGAAGGCTGGCAAACAACCTGACTATCGGAGCAACCGACCTGGTTGAGTGGGATGGGACTACAGAAAACCATCAGAAGGCTAAACTTGGAATTTATATTGTAAAAGTTGAACTTTTTGGTTTAAATCGCAAAAGGCAACAGTTTAAGACGGCATGTGTACTGACCGATCGGTTGGAATAATTCTGACGGATGGCGATTGGTTACTTGCAACTGGCAGCTTGTAATTCGTAAAAGTGCAAAATAAGACGATTTTTAAACCCGGAATCCGATTTTTAATGATTGCTTCCAGTTCAGCTCAGAAGACGACAGTTGCAAGTGCCAGCCGCCAATATCCTTTTTTCCAAAAGCGAATCACCTTAAAACTCAAATTTCGTTTTAGAAAAGTTTCCTGCTATGATTTTAGCACTGCTTTTACCATCCTGTCTTTCCCATTCATGTCTTTTTTTAGTATAATATTGATAAACCCTTTTGATTCGAGCAATCCGACTACATCATTTCCAAACCGTTCATTGATTTCAAAATAAATCTTTCCATCCGGGTTTAAACGCGATATGGCAATATCGGCGATAAGGCGATAAAAAACAAGCGCGTCATTGTCGGGTACGAAAAGTGCGATTTCCGGTTCATATTCCGTCACGTTTCTGAGCATTTGTGGTTGTTCAGAAAGGGTTACATAGGGTGGGTTGCTTACAATGAGGTCATATTTATTTTGGTTTTCAGGGAAAATGGCGGTGATGACATCGGCATAAACAAAATCGATTTCCACATGGTTTAAAGCGGCATTCTCCTTTGCAACGGTAAGGGCATCTTCCGAAACATCCCAACCCTGAACATTTGATCCCGGCAAATTTTTTGCCAATGAGATTGGAATACAACCACTACCGGTACCAATATCAAGAATTTGGGGTTTTAACTTCCGATAATCGGATAGGATCCAATCAACGAGTTCTTCTGTTTCTGGTCGGGGGACCAAAACAGATCGGTTAACTTTAAATACCATACCATAAAATTCAGTCTCTCCTAAAATATACTGGATCGGTTCAAATTGTTTTAGCCGTTCTGTTATCTCTTTTATTTGAGCTAAATTCGTCGCGGAAATGGTTTGTTGCTGGTTTAAGTAAACCTGAAGCCTTGAAAGTCCGAGGACTTTTTCAAAGATCAGTTTGGTTATACTTTCAATCTCTGTTTTGGAATAGAGTTTTGAGAGACCATCAGCAATGAGCTTTTTAGCAACCTGCATTTTTTTTTGCAAAGATAATCAAAGCGGATGAAGAGTTTACTTTTTGAGGTGGATGAGCATTTTATGAATCGGGCCATTGAACTTGCCCGATTGGGGATGGGCAATGTTGCCCCGAATCCAATGGTCGGTTGTGTCATTGTGCACGATGGCTTGATCATCGGAGAGGGCTATCACCGCGAATATGGCAAGCCACATGCCGAGGTTAATGCAATAAACAATGTGATAAATAAAGCGTTATTAAAAGAATCCACCTTGTATGTGACTCTTGAGCCGTGTGCCCATTTTGGTAAAACCCCTCCCTGTGCAGACCTGATCGTCAAATGGGGCATTCCGGATGTAGTCGTAGGGATTGTTGATCCATTTGCAGGCGTTTCGGGCAAGGGAATTGAAAAACTCAGAAAGAATGGTTGCAATGTGACCGAAGGAGTTCTTGAGGATAGATGTCGGGAGCTGAACAGACGGTTTTTTACTTATCACAAAAAGAGACGACCCTATATTATTTTAAAATGGGCCCAGACTGCCGATGGTTTTATCGATATTGACAGAAGTCAGGAAAACTATGGGCAACCAACCTGGATCACAAACGATTTATCAAAAATTGCAGTCCATAAAATGAGGTCGGATGAAGCAGCCATTCTGGTTGGCACAAATACGGCTCAAAAAGATAATCCATCCTTAAACGTCAGGGAATGGCACGGTAAATCACCATTAAGGATTGTGATCGACAAAGATCTGCGTCTTTCAAATGACCTGTCCCTGTTCGACCAAAGGATACCGACAATTGTTTACACTTCTGTGGAGGTCCAGGGAAAGACGAATCTTGAGTTCAGACAAGTTGCTTTCGATCAGAACCTATTAAATTCTATCTTAAAGGACATGCACGAAAATGGGATTCAATCCTTAATTGTCGAAGGTGGACAGTTGTTGCTCAACTCATTTATTGAACAAGGGTTATGGGATGAGGCCAGGGTATTTGTCGGTCAGAAGAGCTTTTACAAAGGAATTAGGGCACCGAAATTCGATGCCCTTAAAATTAAATCGGAAGAATTGGATGACAGTGATCTATTTGTTTATTATAACAATGCTATTTAATTCCTAAAGCGCTCATTTCGGAAATATACTGCTCAATTCTCTGTTTATCTTCACCTTCGAATTTGCGCAGCGGGAAGGCGATGTAATCGTTACAGATTCCCAATGCTGACAATCCACATTTGGTCCCTTTTGTATATCTTGAAGTTGACTTGCCAACACTGTAAATTGTATTGTAGAGTTTCATCACACTTTCCCTTAGAACGAAAATTTTTTCGAGGTCACGGGCAACCGATGCTTCATACAACTCGACAAACAATTTGGGGAACATATTTGCACCGCCGGCAATCGCACCATGACCACCTTGCATAATTGTCTCAGGCATAAAGAGTTCTGTGCCGGTAATAATTGAAAATTCCGGGATATCCTTGAATTCCTCGATCAGCGAGAACAAGTACAGCATATCGCCCGAACTATCTTTAATCCCGATTGCACCAAGGTCCTGCGCTGCTTTTACCGTTTTAATTGCCATATGGACTTTGGTGTAACTAGGCATATTGTAAAGCATCAATGGCAAGGGCAACCTGGGGATTAGGCTTTCGAGATAGTCCATCAATTCTGACTGGGAAATAGGGATGTAAAACGGAGGTGCAACAACGACTGCATCTGCACCCACATATTTCGAATACTCAGCAATTTCCAAAGAACTCTCAAAACAGGTGTCGGTAATACCTACCATGATCGGAATGCGGTGATTTACAAGTTCACAGGTACGTTTGATAAATTCTTTGCGCAATTCGTAGCTTAAACTTGGAGCTTCACCTGTTGTTCCCAGGATAAATAAACCATGTACCCCACCTCCGACCAAATGTTCCACAAGATTTTCAAGTCCTTTAACATCTAGGGTTTTATTGTCAAGAAGTGGGGTAATTACGGGAGGTATAACCCCCTTTAAAGGTAATTTCATAACGTTGAAATTTGAATATTTAATGATTAACTATGTCGTTTGAATGTTTGATCCCAAATTCACTTTTACAGCTTTTTTTATCAATTCAAAGTAAAAGAATCAGGTTAAGTTTTACTCCTATAATCTTGTTCTATTTGCATTGTTTTTTAACTATTGGAATCATAAATATTACTTATATTTGTCTTTTCAAGTTAAAAAAATTCATATGGAAATAATTTATGAAAAAATATTTGTTTCACAGCAGCATTCGTTTATAACACGAAAATTGCAAATGGATCCCAACTCCCACAAGATCCATTCACATAAGAATTTTGAATTAAATTATATTACCTCCGGTTCCGGCAAAAGGATCGTAGGAAGCAACATCTCCAGTTATGCAAAAGGTGACCTGGTTCTGTTAGGCCCAAATATTCCACATTGTTGGGATATTCTGGAAACTGAGGATGGGGCTGTTCCTGAATGTATCGTCACCCACTTTTATGAAAATATCATCAATTCTGATTTCTTCAATATTCCTGAGTTGGCCCAGGTGGTTACCTTGCTTAAAAATGCCGGTAACGGCATCTGGTTTAAAGGGAAGAAAACCGAAAAGGTTGGCCAGGTTCTGCGACGGATGGTCAACCTGAAAGGGCTCGAACGTTACATCGAATTACTGAAGGTTTTTAATCTACTTCTCCAGATCGAGGAGCGTGAAAACCTCGCACTTCCGGCGTTCCTTCCAAATTCATACGATAAGGACCATGACCAGATCAATAAAATCTATGAATATGTTTTTAACAATGTTCAGACAGGCATTAAACTAAAAGAGGCTTCTGAACTTGTATTTATGGAACCCAGTTCATTTTGCCGATATTTCAAAAAGAAAACCAATCAGACCTTTATGGACTATGTAAAAAATGTCCGGATCGGGATTGCTGCAAAATTTCTGGCTGAGACAGACAAGCAGATTACCCAGATTTGTTATGAATGTGGTTATAACAACCTTGCCAATTTTAATCACTATTTCAGGGTAATCATGAAGAAAACCCCGTCCGACTACCGGAAGGATTTTAAATAGCTTGATGAAAATATTTGATATAGAGTCAGTTGTCTTTCATCTCTTCGGATATCCATTCAGTTACATTGAATTAATCGGAACGATTTTTGGCCTGATCTCTGTAGTGTATGCTACAAGGGCCAATATTCTGACCTGGCCAACCGGAGTGATCAACGAAATCTTCCTCTTTCTCCTTTTCTTCCAGGTTCAGCTTTATGCTGATATGTTTCTGCAGATCTATTTTTTTGTGGTAACTCTTTATGGCTGGTACCGGTGGAATTCAAAATCAGAAGTAAATCGGATCACAGAGATGAATCTGAAAGCAAAATGCGGGATTGGCATATTGATCATTGCTGGCACTATTTTGGCAGGCTATTTCATTAAGAATCTGCATTTAAATTTTCCAAAATATTTTGTTATTCAGGCGGCTTATCCTTTTATCGACTCATTTATCATGGTTTCAAGTATTGTAGCTACAGTTCTGCTTGCCATGAAAAAAATCGAAAACTGGTATTTATGGATGACGATTGACTTTGTTTGTACCCTCCTTTATTTCAAAAAAGCGGTTTTCATCCTTTCTTTGGAATATCTTATATTTTTTGGTTTGGCCGCCTACGGTCTGTATTACTGGAAGAAGGAGCTGAAGAATGATTAAAGCCTTCGTTTTTGGAAAATTTTTGCCTTTTCATAAAGGACACGAAGCGTTGATCAGATTCGCATTGACCCAAAGTGATTTTTTATCTGTACTGGTCTGTTGCAGTGATAGGGAGAAACTATCCGATCGCGTTCGGAAGAATTGGATTCTAGGGACATTTAAAGATATAGAAAAGATTGAAGTGGATTCTTTTAACTATTCTGAATGTGATTTACCCAATACATCCGAAACATCTTTGGAGGTATCAAAAGTCTGGGCAGAGATTTTAAAGAAGTTTTATCCCGATTTTTCATTATTGATCACATCAGAACCTTACGGGGAGCTTGTTGCCCGCTTTATGAGAATCACGCACATTGCATTTGATCCACAAAAAGTGATCATTCCTGTCTCAGCCTCAATGATAGGACAGGATATTTTCTCGAATTGGAACTACCTTCCCGACCCGGTAAAACGTTATCTGGCAATTCGGGTTGTAATCGCAGGGACTGAATCTACGGGTAAGACAACGCTGGCCAACAGACTAGCCCTTCATTACAATTGCAGGTTGGTATCCGAAGCAGGCAGGGAACTTATACCAGACTCGAAGGAATTCTCTTTCAACGATTTACATCTTGTAGCCAATGCCCATTCAGAAAGTATTTATCGCGCGACATCCGGTGATAGTCCTCTGGTGATTCTGGATACGGATATCCATACGACAATTTCGTATTCTAAATTTGCCTTTAATAGAAAGCTGAATGTCAGTGAATCTGTTTATGAAGCGAATAGGGCCGATCTGTATCTTTATCTCAACAATGATGTCTCCTATTTCCAGGATGGAACCAGATTAAATGAAGATGACAGAAACCGGTTGGACCATTCACATCGACTGATTCTTAAAGAACATCGTATCGATTTGATTGAGATCAGGGGTGATTGGGAAACCCGGTTTGCCAGGGCCATTTTTGAGATTGACCTGCTTTGTCAAAAACGGAAAAGGCTGCAATTGCGTTAATATAGCATAAGAATCAATCAACAATTGATTCATTGGTTGCTATTTTCTAGTGTTTCTTTGAAAACATTAACTTCGGTAACCAATTCTTGCAATATGAGACGAGCCATGGGTATCCATCTCGCTCAAAAGCACGATTGTCTCATGGCGAGTTCCATGTGTCCGCTAAAAAACAAATTATAACCACATGAAATTGACTGATCCCATTTTGGCCAAATTTCCTGATCTACCAGTAATTTTACTATTGGTGGTTTTTAGTTGCACAGGTTATGGTTCGAATAAAGGCTCTGGCTTCAAATTTGAGAAAATGTTGGTTGAATATGCGGTAGATCCCATCAATATCGATGAGCAGCACCCCAGGTTTTCATGGATTATTTCATCTGATCAGCGCTGTCAAAGTCAGTCTGCATTCAGGATCTTGGTTGCTTCTTCCGAAAGTCTTTTGGCTGGAAACAAAAGCGATTTATGGGATTCCGGAAAAATGGGGTCGTTGGAGACCATCCAGCACGAATACGAAAGCGACAATTTACAATCCAATAAACACTATTTTTGGAAGGTCATCTCCTGGGACAAATCCGGGAAACCACACGAAAGTCCAGTTGCTAAATTTGAGACTGCCTTTTTTAAGGATGAAGAGTGGAAAGCAGAATGGATCGGTAAAGAGTATGGTTACGATTCTTTGCCCCCGAAAGGTTTTTACATGGACAGAAAAGAAGAGGTTGGGAAAATGGACACAATTGTCCATGATGGAAATTCCTTGCTGATGAGAAATGAGGTGTTCCTGGCGAAAAAGGTCAAATCGGCCAAAGCCTTTATCACGGGATTGGGACTTTATGAGTTTTATCTGAATGGGGAACGAGTAGGCGACCAGGTCCTGACCCCTGCAAAAACACCTTATCACCAAACTATAATGTACGATACTTATGACGTTACCCGATTGTTGAATGTCGGGCAGAACGTGCTTGGAATTCATTTGGGGAATGGGTGGTACAATCCCTATAAAAAGTGGTGGAACGAATACCGGATGCAATGGTTTGGTTTTAAAAAAGCGATTGCTCAGATCCAAGTGGTTTTTATGGATGGGACCACCCAAATCATTACCACGAATAAGGATTGGAAATGGGCCAACGGGCCTGTTACCTATAATTGTATTTACGACGGAGAGATTTACAATGCCAATCTTGACCATTCGGGTTGGACCCAATCAGGTTACAATGATGCAGGATGGAAACCGGTCAAATGTTATAAAAACCCCGGTGCACACCTTGTTGCACAGCGGATGCCTCCTATCAAAGTACATGAACGGTTTAAACCGAAGGAAATCCGTAATCTCAAAGGTGGTGTCAGGGTTTACGATATGGGCCAGAATTTTGCAGGTTGGGTATCTATTTCATTCAGGGGAAATAAGAATGCAGTCCTGAAATTGAGATTTGCCGAAGACCTTAATAATGACAGTACAATTGACGTTACAAGCAATGAAAATGCGCTTGCAACGGCTGAATACAAGTTGAAAGGTGGTGGTATCGAAACCTATGAACCGAGGTTTACATTCTTTGGATTTAAGTATCTGGAGATTATGGCCCAAAATGGTCCGGTGGATATCGTCAGTGTCGAAGGGAGGGCGGTTTATTCTGATAATGCGTGGACAGGCCGTTTTGAATGTGACAATCTCCTCGTCAATAAAATACACAATGCAACGGTCTGGTCTCAAAAGAGCAACATGATGGGTTATCCGATGGATTGTCCCCAAAGGGATGAGCGGCTTGGCTGGATGGGCGATGCACAGGTTACCACTGAGGAGGCCATGTTTAATTTTGACATGGCCCTGTTTTATGAAAACTGGCTTGAAGGGATTAAAGAGAACCAGGATGAAAAGAGTGGCGATCTTCCGATCATTTCACCGCGACCCTATATAAAAGATGATGGTGTAGAGTGGAGCAGTACCTATTTTACAATACTGTGGCAATTTTATACCCATTATGGAGACAAACGAATATTGGAAAGGCATTATCCGGCAATGAAACGGTATATGGAATTTCTTCAAAACCGCTCAAAGGATTTGATCCTTTCGAAAGGTTGGATCGGCGACTGGGGAAGTATGGTCAAAGGTTGGAAAGAGGGAGAACCGGAATCGGTCCCAACTGCCTTTTATTTTCTGGATGCGAGGATCATTTCGCAGGTTGCCCAAATATTGGGTGAAGATGCAGATTTTCAATATTATAAAAAGTTGTCGGACCAAATAGGCGAAAAGTATAACCTTACTTATCTGAATGGTAAAACTTCCAATTACAATGATGGCAGCCAGATGGCCAACGCGTTTCCGCTATTTCTTGGAATCGTACCCGTGAATCAGAAAGATAAAGTTTTGAATAATTTGGTTGCGGATATTGTTCAAAAGCAATCGTCACATCTGACGACAGGGGTTCTGGGAACCAAATATATGCCTGAAGTCCTGGCAAGTCTGGGTCGTGCCGATGTGGCCTGGAAGATCATCAATCAAAAAAGTTATCCCGGATGGAATGCCATGATGGAAAAATACACAACTGTATGCGAATTCTGGACATTGAAGCAATCGAAAAACCATGTCATGATGGGGAGCATCGATGCCTGGTTTTACAAGTATATCGCAGGGATTCAAACCGATGAAAAGAGTCCGGCCTTTTCAGAATTTGTAGTCAAGCCACAACTTTTGGATAGTTTGGGATCTGCAAAAGCCAGGATTGAGACCTTAAGGGGGACAATTTCAACAGAATGGGAAAAGCGACCTGGTAAATTTCTATTGAAGATCACCGTTCCATTCAATACAACCGCAATGGTTTACATCCCCGCAGCGAAAGATGACCGGGTGACAGAAAGTGGTGTTCCAATCAATCAGGTTAAGGAACTGGAAAGTCTTGGTAGTTCTGATGGGAAACAAGTGGTCAGGGTCGGGTCCGGAAATTATAATTTTTTAGTAAACCACTATTAAACCCCATGAGAACCATCTATCTACTATTTCTGTTGTTTCCTTTTTTTGTCGCTTGCCGGCCAGAAGAATCAGATCGGGATGATCCTGCCGGTTATGTCGATCCATTTATCGGCACCGGAGGTGAAATGGGGAAAGGTTTTGGGAATATGTTCCCGGGAGCAGCATACCCTTTTGGAATGATACAACTTAGCCCTGACAATGGCGGTCAAGGTTGGCAATACAGTAGCGGCTACTGTTATGCCGATAGCACAATTGTCGGTTTTTCGCATACACATTTATCAGGTACTGGCGTGGCCGATTTTTGTGACATTTCGGTAATGCCAACGACCAAACCTATATTGGAAAAATATTTTATTCAAAGTGATTCTACAGTGAATCAGATAATTAAAGAAGACCACCTTCAACCGCATGGCTTCGTCAACCGCGATGGACATTTGGGGCCTTTTGACAAGCATTTCCTGTTGAAGTACCAATCCAGATTCTCCCATTCTTCCGAAAAGGCTTCGCCCGGATATTACAGGGTAAATCTTTTGGATAATGACATCGATGTGGAATTGACCACCGGGGAATTTGTCGGCATGCACAGGTATCATTTTAATAAATCACCTGAAATTCAAAATATTGTCATAAATCTTGGCTTTACGGCCAATGACCGCACAACAGATGCCCTGATCAATTACCGGTCTTCGGACCTGGTTACAGGATACCGTTTTTCGTCTGGTAAAGCCAATGTGCATAGGGTCTATTTCGCGATGCAGTTTTCGCGTAAAATGAAGGAGCACCAATACTTTTTAAGTTCCGGGATCACAGGCAACCAGATTGCAAAAGGCAATCACCTTGCAGCGGCCTTTTCATTTGACGGTAAAGTATCGAATGAATTGATGGTTAAAGTTGCCATTTCATCGGTAAGCGAGAAAGGGGCTCTTGACAACCTGAAAACAGCCGATCAAATTGGTTGGGATTTTATCAGGTTTTCGCACTCCAACCGGGCGAAATGGAACATCGAACTCTCTAAAATAAATGTTATAACTTCCGATTTAATCAAAAAGAGGGTATTTTATACTTCATTGTATCATAGCTTTATTGCACCTTACCGATTTTCAGATACGGATGGGTCTTATAAGAATTTCATAAATGAGGCTGAAAAAGCAGTTGGTTATACCCAATTTACCTTGTTGTCGTTATGGGACACTTTCCGTGCCGAGAATCCGTTGCTCTCTTTAATACAGCCTAAGGTTGAAACTGATATTGTCCATTCGATGATTGCAAAATATCGTCAGACCGGTGAATTGCCCTATTGGGAAATATCGGGCAATGAGGGTGGGTCAATGATCGGTTACCATGCAGCTTCGTTGATTGCTGACGCTTTAACAAAGAAAATTGGCGACTTTAACCAGGGTGAGTTGTTTGATGCGCTCGTAAAGGTCTCGGAAACAGACAGGAAAGGATTGGGATTTTACAGGCAATTTCATTTTGTCCCCACCGATAAAGAGAAAGTCGGTACGGTCTCTAAAACGCTGGAATACAGTTATGATGATTGGTGCATCGCCCAGGTGGCGAAAATGCTGGGAAAGAATGAGGATTATAATAAGTATATGGAGCGCTCCTCCTGGTACAAAAACTTGTACGACCCATCCTATCACCTGATGCGCGGAAAAAATAGCGACGGTACATGGTATGAACCTTTTCATCCCCGGTTCGCCGAATATGGAAACCCACATTGCGTTGAAGGGAATACGTGGCAATACTCTTTTTTTGCACCACATGATCTACCGGGACTGATTCAAATAATGGGTGGTAAAGCCGATTTTGAAATGATGCTGGATTCCCTTTTTACGCAGACTTCGGCTTTGCTTGGCAATGATACGGAAGATGTTACGGGACTGATCGGTCAATATGCCCATGGAAATGAACCAAGCCACCAGATAGCCTATTTGTATGACTTCATTGGAAAACCTGGCAAAACGCAGTTTTATACCCATCAGATCATCAATACATTGTACTCTGATTCCCCGAAAGGGTTATGCGGGAACGAGGACTGTGGCCAGATGTCGGCATGGTATGTATTCAGTTCAATTGGGATGTATCCTGTAAATCCGGTCAGTGGAAAATATTGGTTCGGTAGTCCGCAGTTTGATCAGGTTGATCTGAAGCTTCCCAATGGAAACATCTTCACAATCAAAGCCAGCCAGGTTTCGAAAGCGAACTTTTATATCCATACGATAAAATTGAATGGCCATCCTTTAAACAGGTTTTATATCACTTATGATGAGATCGAAAGGGGGGGTACACTCGAATTTGAAATGACCAATCAACCTCAATCCAATGTTTAAGAGACTAATTGTTGCTACTGTATTATTGATTACGATATCAGGTGCTTATGGCCAATCTCCTGAGATCGGGAAGGAGAAGCATCTGTTCTTTCATGATATACAAACGGATAAAAATCACAGGATCATTCCATGGAACAATCCTGATCCTGCAATCGCCTATGACCAGATCATCCATTTGTGCTGGACTTACTGGAAAAATATTCCGGGTTATTGGATGCGTAAAATCCCCGACTTTAAGGAAAAGTATGGTATCGGATTTCCACCTTTA
>TBL_comb47_HYPODRAFT_10003146_pt1 | contig 19820 bp, 19 predicted proteins | sample TroBogypolimnion_40_FD_10682 | JGI IMG/M metagenome (IMG submission 10682) | reverse complement strand
CTGGTGGGCGGAGGTTCACCGCCCCGGCCGGGCGAAATCTCACTGGCCCACCATGGCGTGCTCTTTTTGGATGAGTTTCCGGAATTCAAGCGCTCGGCCCTGGAAGCGCTGCGCGAGCCGATGGAGACTGGCCACATCACCATCGCCAGGGCGGCCAAGCGTGCCGAGTTCCCGGCCCGTTTTCAATTGATCGCCGCCATGAATCCCTGCCCCTGCGGTTACCTGGGCAGCAGCACGCACCATTGCCGCTGCACTCCCGATCAGATCGCGCGCTACCAAGGCCGACTCAGTGGCCCGCTGCTGGACCGGATCGACCTGCATGTGGAAGTGCCGGCACTGCCGTCGGAAGAGCTGCTGGGCACACCGGCGGGGGAGTCCAGTGCCACCATGCGGGCTCGCGCGGTCGCGGCTCGCGAACGGGCGCAGAATCGCCAGGGCAAGTCCAACCAGGCCCTGGTGGGTCAGGAGATTGACTCGTATGCCAAACTGGATGATGCGACCCAGCAATTTTTGCGAACCGCAGCCACCCGCCTGGGCTGGTCGGCCCGCAGCACCCACCGGACCCTAAAAATTGCCCGCACCATTGCAGACCTGGCGGGCAGCGAGGCGATTACTCTGGCACACGCCGCAGAGGCCATGCAGTACCGGTATGCGGGACCGAATGCGATGTAAGCCTCGATACACGGTGCGCGGCGCCATGGCCGATTTCCGTAGTCGGCGCATCGCGGTGCGCTAGGATGCGGCATCCATCGATGGCCCGCTTATGAATTCGAAACTCCAAAACCTTGACGACATTCCCATGGACCGCGGCATTGCCGGAGCGGAACTTGCGGCCCAGCTGCTTTCATCCCCGGATGCATTGACCGGCTTGAGCATGGAAGACGCCTTGGTCGTGGCGCGCTACATGACACCCCGTTTCTTTCCGGCCAACACCACATTTATCCGAGAGGGAGACGCCGGGGGCAGCGGCTTTATGGCCTTGCTGATCGAGGGCGATGTAGTGGTAGAGCGGGTCACGGTGAGCCACACCGCACCCGTGACCATCCGGGTTCTGGGGCCGGGCAGCCTGATTGGTGAAATCGGGCTGGTGGACAAGGAAGCACGCTCGGCCTCGTGCACCGCCGCCACGGATGTCTGGTGCGCCGTCCTGACCCGCGAAGGGATAGAAGATATGATTGAACGCGACCCCAGGGTTGCAGCCCGGTTGTTGTTGGGCGTTTCTGCCAATATTGCCGAGCGCCTGCGCGATACCAACCGGCAGCTCAAGCTGTACGCCCGACTGGCCACCGCCATGCGCGAGGAGCTCACCAGCGTCAGCACACCCACGGCCGCACATTCCGGCAGCAAAGGCCAAGAGCCGTAGCACGGCCCCTTTTTTAATTCGATAGCAAAGTTTTCTTGTCGCACCAGCAAATTCTTAGTGAGGTCTTTGGCTACGACCAGTTCCGCGGGCCGCAACAAGCCATCGTCGAGAACATGGTGGCCGGACTGGACGCCTTGGTGCTCATGCCCACTGGCGGCGGTAAAAGCCTGTGTTACCAGATACCGGCCATTGCGCGCCAGCGCTTGGGCCACGGCGTCACCATCGTCGTCTCGCCCTTGATTGCGCTGATGCATGACCAGGTCGGTGCATTGCACGAAGCCGGTGTGGCGGCGGCCTTTTTGAACTCCACCTTGAGCAGCGAAGAGGCCTATCAGGTCGAACAGGGCATGCTGCGCGGAGAATTCACCCTGGTCTACGCGGCGCCCGAGCGATTGACCACGCCCAGGCTGCTGGCGCAACTCGACGCGTTGTTTGCGCGCGGGCAACTCAGCATGTTTGCCATTGATGAGGCGCATTGTGTCAGCCAGTGGGGACACGACTTCCGCCCCGAATACCGAGCGCTCACGGTGCTGCACGAACGCTTTCCTGGTGTACCCCGCATCGCGCTCACCGCCACGGCCGATGCGCTGACGCGCGATGACATCCTGGAACGTCTACAACTCGAAACCGCGCGTGCCTTTGTCAGCAGCTTCGACCGCCCCAATATCCGCTACGCGATTGTGGAAAAACGTGACAGCACCCTGCAGCTGCTGCGCTTTATCCAACGCGAGCACGAAGGTGACGCCGGCATCGTCTACTGCCAGTCGCGCAAAAAGGTGGAAGACATGGCGCAGACGCTGGCAGATGCCGGCATCAACGCCCTGCCCTACCACGCCGGGATGGACCACAAGCTGCGGCAAAAGCACCAGGACCGATTTTTGCGCGAAGACGGCATTGTCATGGTCGCCACCATCGCCTTTGGCATGGGCATTGACAAGCCCGATGTACGCTTTGTGGCCCACCTCGACATGCCTAAAAATATTGAAGGCTATTACCAGGAAACCGGACGGGCCGGACGTGACGGTCTGCCGGCCGAAGCCTGGATGGCCTACGGCCTGCAGGACGTGGTAAACCAGCGGCGCATGATTGACGAGAGCCCTGCCAGCGAGGAATTCAAACAGGTCATGCGCGGCAAGCTCGACGCCCTGTTGGGCCTGGCCGAAGCCACCGACTGCCGCCGTGTGCGCCTGCTGGGCTACTTTGGCGAAGCCAGCCAGCCTTGCGGCAACTGTGACAACTGCTTGCAGCCGCCCGCAATCTGGGACGGCACCGATGCCGCGCGCAAGCTGCTCAGCACCATTTACCGCATCCAGCAAATGAGTGGCGTGAGCTTTGGCGCCGGCCATGTCATGGATATTGTGCGCGGCAAGAGCACAGACAAGACCAGCCAATACGGGCATGAGGCACTCAGCACCTTTGGCCTGGGACGGGAATTTAGTGAAATGCAATTGCGTGGCGTGCTGCGCCAGCTGATTGCCATGGGTGCGGTGCATGTCGACGCACAGGCATTCAATACGCTGCAGCTGACAGAGCAGTCGCGCGCGGTTTTGCGCGGGGAAGTGGCGGTACAGCTGCGGGAATCTTCGGCAGAGTCGGCACGCAAACCCAAACGCAGTGCCCGTTTGGGCGCGGTGGTCAAGGCGCCCATCGCATTGGACAGTGAAGCCCTGCTGCGCTATTCGGCACTCAAGGCCTGGCGGGCGGAGGTCGCCAGGGAGCACAACTTACCCGCCTATGTGATTTTTCATGATGCGACGCTGGCTGCGATTGCCCAGCGTGCGCCCCGGTCACTGGAAGATTTGCAGGGCATCAGCGGCATAGGCGCCAAGAAGCTGGAAGCCTATGCCGACGAGGTATTGCGCGTGGTGGCCTTGAGCTGATTGCGGACCAGCCCCGACACAACGATTGCAGGAAGACCTGCCGCCAGGGTCGGAAGGCTTAATGCTGGTGAAAACCGCTCTCGAACGCCATGGCGGCGCCGGTCATGGTGTTTTGCAAGCGAAGGATCGCACGGTTGTGGCGCTCACAGGCTGCTGGCTTGCTGGCCTGCTGGCGATGGTGCTGAATCAGGTTTTGCAGTTTGCTGCGGCAAGTATCCAGTGCGCCGGCAAAATTCAGCGCGATATAGGCGGAGTGGTCGTTATGGGTCTGACGGAACTCGTCAGACCAGTAACTAAACAACTGCCACTTATATGTTCCCTTTTCTGGGACCGGAATCGTATCTTTGTTCATATATACAGTACAAATCTAAGAACACGGATGCATGTCACATGTTTCAGCATCCCCCTATAGCATATAGACGCGCCACACCACCTATCGGTTGACACACCCGTCAAAATCTAAGCATTACTTGATGTCGGTCATGTCATGAATGGCTAGAATCGGGCGCAAACTCTTTTGAAAAGGCCAGCCCATGTCCGCACCCGCACACCACAGTGATGCCACTAGCCCCGATGCGGTGGAAGCCGTCTTGCCACTGATTCCACTGGTTCTGCCACTTGCTGGCGCAGTGTTGATTTTTCTACTGGCCTTTATCGCCGTTTCGATGGCCTGATTTTTTGATCCGTCTGGCGCCGTGGTCTAAGGCTCCTGACCGGGCCGCCGCCTGCGGATAAGCTTTGCAAGCCCCGAGCGGGAGCATAAAGTCATGCAATTTTTGCATAACTTTTGCATGTAATCGCTTGGTAACTTGGGTACGGATTTATAGAATGAGCGACTCACTCAATTTGCTCCGCATTGCGGCGCACTTTGGGAGTCGCTTTTTCAAAGGTGTTCTTGGGCTTCTTTGAAAAGTCGATTTTCAAAATAGGAGTCTTTAATGAATGCACCCCGTATGCAAGGTCTGACACTGGACGCGCCCAGCTATGTCAAGAACGCCAATCTCATCGCCTGGGTCGCCGAAATGGTGGCACTGTGCAAGCCCGCAAACGTTTACTGGTGTGACGGCTCAGAGGAAGAATACCAACGCCTATGCCAGCAACTGGTCGATGCCGGTACCTTCAAACGCCTGAACCCTGCCAAGCGCCCCAACAGCTTCCTGGCCTGCTCCGATCCCAGCGACGTGGCCCGCGTGGAAGACCGCACCTTTATCTGCAGCGCCAAGAAGGAAAACGCCGGTCCCACCAACAACTGGATGGAACCTTCCGAGATGCGCACCCTGCTGCAAACCGGCAAGGACGGCCAAAAAGCCTTGTTCGACGGCTGCATGAAGGGCCGCACCATGTATGTGGTGCCGTTCTCCATGGGACCGCTGGGTTCGCATATTGCCCACATCGGCATTGAACTCTCCGACAGCGCCTATGTGGCGGTGAACCAGCGCATCATGACGCGCATGGGCCGCGCCGTGTATGACGTGCTGGGCACGGACGGCGCTTTTGTGCCCTGCGTGCACACCGTGGGCGCACCGCTGGAAGCGGGCCAAGCCGACGTGAAGTGGCCTTGCAGCCCCACCAAGTACATCGTGCATTACCCCGAAACCCGCGAAATCTGGTCGCACGGTTCCGGCTACGGCGGCAACGCCCTGCTGGGCAAGAAGTGCTTTGCGCTGCGCATCGCTTCCAATATGGGACGCGACCAAGGCTGGTTGGCCGAGCACATGCTGATTTTGGGCGTGACCAATCCCCAGGGCAAGAAATACCACGTGGCAGCGGCCTTCCCCAGCGCCTGCGGCAAGACCAACTTCTCCATGCTGGTTCCACCCGAAGGCTTTGACGGCTGGAAGGTCACCACCATCGGTGACGACATCGCCTGGATCAAGCCGCATTCCGACGGCAAGCTCTACGCCATCAACCCCGAAGCCGGCTACTTTGGCGTGGCCCCGGGCACCAACTTCCACACCAACCCCAACTGCATGGCCAGCCTGGACAAGGACGTGATTTTCACCAACGTCGCGCTGACCGACGACGGCGATATCTGGTGGGAAGGCATGGAAAAGGACACCGGCTCGGTGCCCGCACATCTGATCGACTGGCAGGGCAAGGACTGGACACCGGCCATCGCCAAGGAAACCGGCGCCAAGGCCGCGCATCCAAATGCCCGCTTTACCGTCACCGCCGGCAACAACCCGGCACTCGACGCCCAGTGGGACGACGCTGGCGGCGTGGCAATCGACGCCTTCATCTTTGGCGGTCGCCGCTCCACCACCGTGCCGCTGGTGACCGAAGCCCGCGACTGGGTCGAAGGCGTCTACATGGCCGCCACCATGGGTTCCGAGACCACCGCCGCGGCCGTGGGCCAAATGGGCGTGGTGCGCCGCGACCCCTTCGCCATGCTGCCGTTCTGCGGCTACAACATGAGCGACTACTTCCAGCATTGGCTGGACATGGAGCACAAGCTCGAAGAAACCGGCCACACCCTGCCCAAGATCTTCTGCGTCAACTGGTTCCGCAAGGGCGACGACGGCAAGTTTGTCTGGCCCGGTTACGGCGAAAACATGCGCGTGCTGAAATGGATGATTGACCGCCTGGAAGGCACCACCCCTGGCGTGGAAACCGGCTTTGGCATTGCCCCTGCCTATTCCGAGATCACCTGGAAGGGTCTGGACTTCACAGAAGCACAGTTCGACTCTGTCACCAGCCTCAACAAGGACGCCTGGAAACAGGAATTCGCCCTGCACACCGAGTTGTTCTCGCAGCTCAGCTATCACCTGCCCAAGGAACTCGAAGAGACGAAAGCAAAGCTGGAACAGCGCCTGACCGCCTGATCCGGCATTAAAAGGTGCGTCCGGGCAGGGCGCACCCACTAAAAAGCCACCGCTAGCGGTGGCTTTTTAGTGGGTCTTGTGGCCCGCGTGGGGCAGCGAAGTACACGCAGTGACGAGCGTAGGGGTAATTTACTCAGCGTGGCGCGACATGGCAGCACGGATCTCTTCCATCACGCGGGGATCATGGCTGGCCAAGTCCCACATTCTGGCCTCTTCGCGCTCGGCATGCAGGGATGCCATTTTCCGAAGAAATCCACCGGCGAGGAATGCCGAAAGTTGCCGCAAGGAAGGCGCCAGCACGGCCAGAGCGGCAAAGGCAAGGGTCCAGAGTGCGACCCAACCGGCCAGCAAATGACCATCCGACCAAGCACTGATTACCAGGTCGGCAACCACCAAAAGCGCGGCCAAGCCAGCGGCAAGCAACATGCCGGCCAGCACACGCGAGCCGTCCAGGGAGGAAGCGCTATTGCCCATCATCCGTTGGCTGGATCGACCAGAATCATGGGGAACGGATGCCGGATAAGGCTCCGCAAAGCGTGCCATGGCGAACTCCCTGGAAAGGTTCACCGAATGCGTGTGGTAGGTAGACATAGGTTCATCATAGGGTTTTCACTAGTATTGGTCTACTTTCGGTTAGTGATCTAAGCTATTCATATAATGAATGGATGAATGCATTGGCAAGCGCCGCTCCTTTCAATCTGCGCACCTTTGATCTCAACCTGCTCAAGGTCTTTGACGAGGTCATGGCCGAGCGCAGCCTGACCAAGGCGGCAAAACGCTTGGCCCTGACGCAACCGGCGGTGAGCAATGCGCTGCGCCGCCTGCGCGAGGCATTGGGCGATGACTTGCTGGTGCGCAAGGGCCGGACACTGGAGCCCACTGCACGCGGACTGGAACTCTGGCCCACCGTGCGCGAAGCCCTGGGCAGCCTGCAGTCGGCCCTGGCGCCCAGCGTGTTTGACCCGGCCACGGCCGACAACTCCTTTGTGCTGGCCATGGCCGATGCCACCGCGGCCGAGCTGATGCCCGGTCTGGTGGCGGTTTTGGGCGAAGAGGCTCCCGGCGTCAGCCTGCGCGTGTTGCCGCTCACCACCCGCGACCCGCGCAAGCTGCTCGACGGGGGGCAAGCCGATCTGGCCATCGGCCATTTTCCCGTAGCGCTGGCGGATTTGGCCGCGCGCGCCCAGCTGGGAGAAACCGTTTCGTTTCTGCACCAGCGCCTGTTCCAGGGCGAATATGTCTGCGTGATGCGCGAGGGCCACCCNTTTGCCAGAGGCCCGCTGTCACTGAACCGCTATTGCAGCGCACGCCACCTGCTGGTGAGTTTTTCCGGCCACGCCTTCGGCTTTATTGATGAGGCACTGGCACTGGGAGGACGCAGTCGCCGGGTGGTGCTGACGGTGAACCAGTTTTTCACCGCAGGGAAGGTGGTTTCCAACTCGGACCTGCTGACCGTGCTGCCACGCCACTTCATCGGTGTGACCGGCTTTGCCGACCAGTTGGTGCAGCGCGAACTGCCGTTTGAGGTTCCGATGATTAACGTCGACGCCTTATGGCATCACCGCCAGGACCACAACAGCGCCCACGCTTGGCTGCGTGCCAAGGTTCTGGCGCTGGCTGACAAGGCCTTCCCCGCATGACTTGGGTTCCATGAAGATTCAACTGCTATCCGACCTGCATCTGGAAACCCATCCGAACTGGCGAGCCACGCCTGCGCCGGGCGCGGACCTGTTGGTGCTGGCAGGCGATGTCGGCTCCTACCAGCCGGGACACCACATGCCGGATGATGACTTTGGTCTGCGCCAGTTTTCGCCGCTGGCGGGCTGGCCGACACCGGTGATTTTTGTGCCCGGCAACCACGAATACGACACGCTGGATTTTGACGTCGCCCATGTCCGCCTGCGCGAAACCTGCGAGCGCCTCGGCATGGTCTGGCTGGAACGCGCCAGCTTCGTTGCACCCTGGACCGACCAGCAGGGCCGAGCGCTGCGCTTTGTCGGCACCACGCTGTGGACCGACTTTGCCGCCCTGGGAGCGCCAGAGAAGGCCTTTCGTGCAGCCAACTATTACCTCAAAAAAACCGGCACCACGCGCCAGGGCGAACCGTTTCTGGCCGAGCGCGTGCGGGAGCAGGGTTTGCAATGCCAGCAATGGCTCAGGGCCGAGTTGGCCCAGCCCTTTGATGGCGGCACCGTGGTGATTACCCACTTTGCTCCCAGCCTCAAGAGCGCCGACCCACGCTACGGCATGACGCCCGGCACCGCCGGGTTCTGCAACGCGCTGGACGACCTGCTGCCGCAGGCGCAACTCTGGCTGCACGGGCATTTGCATGCGCCATCAGACTATCGGGTGAACGGCTGCCGCGTGGTGGCCAATCCGCTGGGCTATGCACGCAAGAATGAACAGCTGCACTTCCAGCCGGCGAGCTGCATCGAAATCTAAAGCGAAGTGCGCCGCAAGGGCGGTATGAAACTCAGGCCGGTCGCGCGTTNAGNCCGTCAAAACAGGTGCACATCACCAATTCAATGATCTGCGCATCGCTGTGCTGGCCGCCCATCTTCAGGAACTCCAACACCGGATCGCAGGCGCGGGCGTAGACGGTGTACAGAATGGCGATGGCCGGGATATGGGCATTGATGGCGCCCTCTGCCTGGGCCGCCTCAATCCAGCCGCCCAAGGCATCGCTCACCTCCATCAACCCATCCATGTAATCGCGGTTACCAAGCAGGGCGGCGCGCAGCTTGGAGTTCTGGCTCGGCAGGGAAGGCATCTCACCGGCCAGCTTGACCTCCATGGTCCAGCGCACCACGGCGCGCAGCTTGGCTACCGGTGCAGCGTCTGCGGGCAGCGTGGCAATAAAGGCCTGGGCCCGGCGCATGACGCTGACCATGGCCGCAGCGGCCAGGTCTTCCTTGCTGGGAAAGTGCTTGTACAGGCTGGCCTTGGCAATACCGACCGAGGCGGCCACCTCGTCCACGGTCATGGCCTCAAAGCCTTTTTCGGCCAGCAACAAATTGACGGTGCGGATGATGGCCTCTTCGCGCGCCTGCAGCATCTGCTGTTTGAAGGACACCTTGACGACGTTGCTGGATTTCATGGCCGAAGTTTAGCCGCAAGCGTCATTTTTTGGAGCGCGGGCTTATTTTGTGACCAATCGGTTTAAGGACGCCCCCCAATGCCTGTGCAGCACCCTGCTCCAGCGCCTGGGTCAGGCGGTCAATCACGTCCGAGTCCAGATTCCAGCAGTGCCAATACAGGCTGACGGGCAAGGCGAAATCGGGCGCCAGGTTCACCAGTTCACCGCTGGCAATCTGCGCTTGCACCAGCAGCTGGGGCACCACGCTGGCACCCCAACCGGCCTGCACCGCATGCACCTGGCCCTCGGAGCTGGGCACAAAGCGCTGGCTTAAGCCCACGCGCCGCAGGCCCAGGGCGCGACCGACAAAGTCGGTCTGCAGGTCATCCTTGCGGTTGAAGGCAACAAAGGGAATCTGGCGGAAGTTGTGCGGCGTGAGGCCCTGCGGGCATTGTGCGGCGGCAAAGGCATGAGAAGCCACCGCCACATACTGCATGTCGCCCAGGGCCAGCACCTTGCAACCGCGCAGCGCCAGCTTGAGCGTAGTGACGCAACCCAGCACCTGGCCTTCGCGCAACCATTCGTGGGTGAAGTCCTGGTCGTCGGTGATGATTTCCAGCGGCAGCCCCGCGCTGACCAAGGGGCCTAGCGCCGGCAGAGCCCAGGTGGCGATGCTGTCGGCGTTGATGGCGATCGAGATGCGGTCTTCCTCGCGCTGGGTCTTGGCGCCGGGGGTCAGGTCCTGCAGATCGGTTTCCAGGTCGGAGCGCAGCAGGCGCAGCTGCACCGCGTGCTTGATCAGCAGGCGCCCGGCCGTAGTCGGCCGAATGGGACGGCTGCGCACCAGCAGCACCGTGCCGACCTGCGCCTCGAGCGAGCGCAGGCGCTGTGACACGGCCGATTGGGTGACAGACAGCCGCACGGCGGCGCGCTCAAAGCCGCCTTCCTCCACGATCGCGGCCAGACATTCCAGGGCATCGGCATCAAAGGTTCGCATGGACCCCATTATTAACGGCGCTAATGGTTTCGCAATCTCGCAGAGTGATCTTTCTTGATTTGCGGCAATTCGGAGACACTGAGCACATGAAAATTACTGTTTTAGGCGCGGGCATCATGGGTGTGAGCACCGCATGGCATTTGGTCGAACGAGGGCATGAGGTCACCGTGGTGGACCGCCAGCCGGAAGCCGCGATGGAAACCAGCTTTGCCAACGCAGCCCAGATTTCGGTCAGCTACTGCGAGCCCTGGGCCAACAAGGAGGCGCCGTGGAAGGCGCTCAAATGGATGTTCAGCAAGGAAGCACCGCTGCTGTTCCGCCCGCAAATGCCGCTGGGCAAAGGCTGGCACCAATACCGCTGGGGCCTGGAATTCCTGGCCAACTGCAACGACACCGCCTTCGAGCGCAATGTGCAGCAACTGGTCGCCCTGGGCTCCTACAGCCACAGCGCCCTCAAAGACATCGTGGCGGCCACCGGCATTGAATACCACCGCCTGGAAAAAGGCATAGCCCACTTTTACGTGGACCAGAAGTCGTTTGACGCGGCCGCCGGAGCCGCCGCCCTGATGTCCAAGTACGGCGTCAAGCGCCGCGTCGTCAGCCGCGATGAGTTACTCAAAATCGAGCCCGCCTTCAAGCAATATGCCGACCACATCGTAGGCGGCACATTTACCCCCAGCGACGAAAGCGGCGATGCGCGCGAATTCACCCAGCAGCTGGCCCAGCGCTGTGCCGAGCGTGGCGTGCAGTTTCTGTGGAACCACGATGTGCTGGCACTCAACAAAACGGGCGGTACGCTGGACACGGTCAGCGTGCAGGACCGCAGCAACGGCCGGGTCAACGCGCTGCGCAGCGACCAGTTTGTGCTGTCCATGGGCTCGTACACCGCGCCGCTGCTGCGCACCGTCGGCGTGAATTTGCCGATCTACCCTGGCAAGGGCTACAGCGCCACCTTCAAGATCCTGAAGCCCAAGCTGGCGCCCCAGGTCAGCTTTATTGACGACTCGGTGAAATGCGCCATGAGCCGCCTGGGCGACACGCTGCGCATTGCCGGCACCATCGAGGTGGGCGGCTACGACACCGGACTGAACAGCAAGCTGTCCCGCGCCCGCTGCCACATGCTGGCGCGCCGGGTGGAAACCGTTTTCCCCGGCGTCTGCGACACCCGGCTGGAGGAAGACGGCGGCAACCCGCAGTTCTGGACCGGCCTGCGCCCGGCCACACCGACCAACATTCCCTACATCGGCAGGAGCAAAATTGAAAAACTGTGGGTGAACGCCGGGCACGGCACGCTGGGCTGGACCCATGGCGCGGGGTCGGGCAAGGCGATGGCGGAGTTGATCAGCGGCGCTAAGCCGGAGATGAACTTCAAGTTCTATCAAGGCTAAGGCACCAGGCGCCGATGAGCAGGACTCGGGTCCGTGCCATTTGCAAGGCCCAGAAATCGAACAGCGGCAAGAATCGACAATTCCAGTAAAAACCGGTACAAATCCGTGCCTGCCGATATAATTTTTATACCATGCACGCGTTTGAATTTGATGATGCAAAGAGCCAGTCGAATGTGGCCAAGCATGGCATTGACTTTTTGGCGGCACAAGAGCTTTGGGACGATCCCATGTTGGTGGAGATTCCAGCAAGAACAGAGGATGAACCCAGGTATTTGGTCATCGGCCTGATTGGCGAGAAGCATTGGTCGGCCGTTATTACCTACAGGGGCATCAACATCCGCTTGATCTCCGTTCGTCGCGCACGCGCAGAAGAGGTGGCACTGTATGAAAGCTAAAGATTTTGAGCAACAATTTGACGAAGGCCTTGACCTCACGGCCGCCTTGGATATGTCCAAAGCAAAGCGTGTGCTGCAGGAGCAAAGGCGCGTCAACGTGGACTTTCCCACGTGGATGATTGACTCGTTGGACAAAGAGGCCAGCAAACTGGGTGTCACGCGCCAATCGGTGATAAAGATTTGGCTGGCTGAACGACTGGAGGCATCTGGCGCGAGCTTATTGCACCAACGGACACACGCGGCGACGACGAATAGCTGAACCTTCAAATGGTCAGTGGAACTGCGCTGCCCGCGGCATGCGCCTGCTCCAGACAGGCCTGAAACGCCCTTGTCGCCCGTGAAGGCTGTGGCGACCTGCGGGCTATGCCGAAAAAGTCACAGGCGTAGTGAAACAGCTCCGGCTTGACCGCACGCATCTGGCCAGCGGCCACAAAGCTCTGCGCATAGTGGATCGGCAAAAAGCCGAGGAATTTGCCGGACAGGATCAACGTGGCGATGGACTCCTGATCAAAACCGGTGGCGCTGCGCGACATGCGCTGGGCCTGGCTGATTTCCATATTCGGTGAGTGGTAGCCCAGGCCGGCGAAGGCGTGCTTGCGCAGGCTGTCCCAGTCCAGCCCCGGCGCATCGGCGGCAAACAGGGCGTGGCCCGCACCGCAGTACAACAGCATGGATTCGTCAAAGAGGCGCGTGTATTCCAGCATGTCGGAGTTGCGATGACCGGGTATGACACCAATCTGGAACTGCCCGTCCAGCACGCCGCGCTCAATGCCGTTGAGCGTGGACACATGCAGGTTCAGGCTCACGTCCGGCGCCCGCTCGGTGAACAGCGCAATGGCCTGCGCGATGCGGCAGGCCGGGTTGCTGGCGGTCTTGTCGAACACGGCAATGTGCAATTGCCCGCCCATGCGCTGGTGGATCTCATCGACTCCGCTGCGAAAAGCCTCGGTGGCCAGCAGCAGCTGCGCGCTCTGGGCGTAAATCTGCTCGCCCTCGGCGGTGAGCGCAAAACCGGCGCGGCCCCTGCGGCACAGCGTCAAACCGAGCCGGGTTTCCAGGTCCTTGATGTGGCGGCTCACCGTCGAGGTGCCGATGTTGAGCTCCAGTTCGGCTGCCGCCATGCCGCCGCAATCCACCACGGTGCGGAACACGCGCAGCAGGCGCAAATCCATGTCGCTGATTTGGCCCAACGCGGCGCGGCTCTTTGGTTTCATAAACTGCTAACTGAATAGTGATAACTCTCACTATATCGAAGTATCCAAAGATCCCACAATCGCACTTTCGCCCACCGTTTGCCATCTGTCCCTTACAGGAGACCGCCATGAACCTCAACGACACATCCGCCGCCACCGAGCCCGTGATCAGCACCACGCCCTATCCGGCCGGCACGGGTTTTCTGGAGGCGCACTGGATGCCCTACACCGGCAACCGCAACTTCAAGGCCAATCCGCACATGATGGTCAGCGCCCAAGGCGCCTATTACACCGACTCGAATGGCCGCAAGATTTTTGACGGCCTGTCCGGTCTGTGGACCTGCGGCCTGGGCCACAGCCGCCCCGAGATTGCAGCGGCCATCGGTCGCCAGGCGGCCACCATGGACTACTCGCCCGCCTTCCAGTACGGCCACCCGCTGTCGTTTGCGCTGGCCAACAAGATCGTGGAGCTGATGCCCCAGGGCCTGGACCATGTGTTCTTCACCGGCTCTGGCTCCGAGTCCGCCGACACCTCGCTGAAGATGGCGCGCGCCTACTGGCGCTCCAAGGGCATGGGCACCAAGACGCGCCTGATCGGCCGCGAAAAGGGTTACCACGGGGTGAACTTCGGCGGCATCTCGGTGGGCGGCATTGGCGCCAACCGCAAGATGTTCGGCCAGGGCATCGAAGCCGACCACCTGCCCCACACCCAACTGGCCAGCAATGTGTTTTCGCGCGGCATGCCCAAGAACGGCGTGGAGCTGGCCGATGAACTGCTGCGCGTGATTGCCCTGCACGATGCCAGCAATATTGCCGCCGTCATCGTCGAGCCCATGTCCGGCTCCGGCGGCGTGGTGGTGCCACCCGCGGGCTATCTGCAGCGCCTGCGCGAGATCTGCACGGCCAACAACATCCTCTTGATTTTTGATGAGGTCATCACCGGCTTTGGCCGCATGGGTGCCTACACCGGCTCGGCCGCCTTTGGCGTCACACCCGACATCCTGAACGCCGCCAAGCAGATCACCAACGGTGCCCAGCCCCTGGGCGTGGTGGTGGCCAAGAAGGAAATCTACGACACCTTCATGGCCGCCGGTGGCCCCGACTACCTGCTGGAATTCGCCCACGGCTACACCTACTCGGCGCACCCGGTGGCCTGCGCCGCCGGCATTGCCGCGCTGGACCTGCTGGTGAAGGAGAACATGATCGAGCGCGTGTCCAAGCTGGCCCCGTACTTCGAGAACGCCGTGCACAGCCTCAAAGGTACCAAGCACATCACCGACATCCGCAACTGCGGCCTGGCTGCCGGCTTCACGATTGATGCCGTGCCCGGTGAGCCGGCCAAACGCCCGTTCCAGATTGCCGAGAAGTGCCTGGAAAAAGGCTTTTACGTGCGCTACGGTGGCGACACCATCCAGTTAGCTCCGCCCTTCATCACCACAGAAGCGGAGATCGACAGCCTGGTCAACGCCCTGGGCGAGTCCATCAACGCCACGGACTGACAGTCTGGACGGCCGCAGCGTGAAAGTGGCCGGTGCTTCAGTTCGCCACTTCCTTCACATCGGTCACAAAGTACTCGGTCTCGCCAAAGCAGGACGTGGGCACGCCGATGTGCTGTTCGTAGGTCAGCGCCACGCGCTTTCCCATGGTGGCGTTGATGCGGGCGGCCACTGCGTCGTCACGCACCGAGAACAAAAACTTCTCAGGCATGCTGCCTGGCAGCGCCACCAACTGCAGCTCGCCCTCCCAGGTCTTGCAGATAAAGCCCTTGGTGGAGAGCTTTTGCATAAAGCCGGCGCGCTCACCGGCCGAGTAGCTCCACTTCAGGACGACGGCGGTGTAGCCTGCAAATAGTACGGCCAGCACCACCAAAAAACCAACAAAAGAACCCAACACGCGTCGCGCAGTAATCGCCATCTCTGGTCTCCTGAATTTCGGGATCCGGAGCAATCTCCGGGCTAGCAGGCATTATGAACGCCCCCGATTACAGGTCGGTCATGGGCGCAAGGGATAATCGAAGGCTATGGCATTGATTACCCTTCTTGACGCCCAGCTGGCTTTTGGGCACGTCGCCCTGCTTGACCACGCTGATTTCTCCTTAGAGACCGCGGAGCGCGTCGGTCTGATCGGCCGTAACGGCGCGGGCAAATCCAGCATGCTCAAAATTCTGGGCGGCATGGATCGCCCCGATGACGGCACCGTGCAGGTGCAAAACGGCACCCGTATTTCCTATGTGGCGCAGGAGCCCCAGCTTGACGCCGACGCCACCGTGTTCGAGGCCGTGCGCGCCGGTTTGGCCCGCGTCATAGCCCTGATCGAGGAATACTGCCAGGGCCATGGCGACCTGGACGCCATGCAGGGCGAGATCGAGTCGCTGGACGGCTGGAACTGGGAGCAGCGCGTCAATGAAACATTGCACCGCCTGCACCTGAACCCCGAGGCCGTGGTCAGCACGCTGTCGGGCGGCACCAAAAAGCGCGTGGCGCTGGCGCAGGCCCTGGTGGCGCAGCCCGATGTGCTGCTTTTGGACGAGCCGACCAACCACCTGGACCTGGACTCCATCGAATGGCTGGAAGGCCTGCTGGTGGACTTCAAGGGCTCCATCATCACCATCACCCACGACCGCTCGTTTCTGGACAACGTGGCCACCCGCATCGTGGAACTGGACCGCGGCAAGCTGCTGTCCTACCCCGGCAACTTTGCCGCCTACTTGCTGCAAAAAGAAGAGCAACTGGCGCAGGAGGCGGTGATCAACGCCCGTGCCGACAAGCTGCTGGCGCAGGAAGAAATCTGGATCCGCAAGGGCGTGGAAGCGCGCCGCACCCGCGCCACCGCGCGCATCGTGCGCCTGGATGGCCTGCGCTCGCAGCGCGAGGCAAGGCGCGAAGTGGTGGGCAGCGTCAACATGGACATCTCCAGCGGTGCGGCCAGCGGCAAGCTGGTGGCCGAGCTGACCCATGTGAGCAAAAGCTTTGGCGACCGCAAAATCGTTCACGACTTTTCCGCCACGATTCTGCGCGGCGACAAGATCGGCCTGCTGGGCCCCAACGGCGCCGGCAAGACCACGCTGCTCAAACTCATCCTGGGCGAGCTCAAGGCCGACCCGGCTCCCGCCGGGTCCCCCGCGCCCGAACCCGGCCACAGCCCCTGGGGCACGGTGCGCCAGGGTGCGAATATCGAAGTCGCCTACTTCGACCAGATGCGCAATGCGCTGGACATGGAAGCCACGCTGGAAGACTTCATCAGCCCCGGCTCGGAGTGGATCGAAATCGGCAACCGCCGCCAGCACGTCAAGAGCTACCTGGGCGACTTTTTGTTCTCGCCGGCACGCGCCAATTCGCCCGTCAAGTCGCTGAGCGGCGGCGAGCGCAACCGCCTGCTGCTGGCGCGCCTGTTTGCCCGCCCGGCCAATGTGCTGGTGCTGGACGAGCCGACCAACGACCTGGACATCGACACGCTGGAACTGCTGGAAGACCTGCTGCAGAACTACGACGGCACGGTGTTCCTGGTCAGCCATGACCGGACCTTCCTGGACAACGTGGTCACCAGCACCATTGCCTACGAGGGCGATGCGCACTGGCGCGAATACGAAGGTGGCGTGACCGACTGGCTGCTGCAAAGCAAGCGTGCCAGCGAAATCGCCCAGGCCAAGGGGCAAAAGGGAGCATCGCCATTCAACTACGGCCGGGATCAGGCGGCCAAGCCGGCCGTGGTGTCTACACCGCTGGCGGCACCCACTACCGCACCGGCAGCCAAGGCGCGCAAGCTCAGCTTCAAGGAGCAGCGTGAACTCGACGGCTTGCCCGCCGCCATTGCCGCACTCGAAGCCGAGCAGGCAAGCATTACCGAGGCGCTGGCCGATGGCAGCCTGTTTGCCAAGGACAATGCAAAGGCTTTGGCACTGACCACTCGCGCGGCGCAGATTGACGACGCATTGATGACGGCACTAGAGCGCTGGGAAACGCTGGGCGCTTAATGTATTCCTGCGCGCTTCAGGCGAACAGCTTGAAGCGCGAGGCCAGCTTTTGCACCTCGGCCATGCTGCGCGGAACCAGGGACGCGGCGCTGAGCTGTTTGAGTCGGTCCTGCTCGTCCGCATAATTTCGCATTGTCGTCACGGCGGAGGTGACGAAGGCCTGTGACTTGATGTCGGCTGCCGTGGCGGGTCTGGCTACCAGCACGCCATCCTTGTCGATCGACAGGCTGCTGGGGCTACCGGCGCTGCGTTGCAATGCCTGGCTGTATTGCCCGGCCGCAGGATCGGCGCTATCGGAACTGGCGGATGGCTTTGGGCCGTTGTTGGAGTACACCAGGTCTGCGGGCAGCGCAGTGCGGGCGGCGGCGTCCGACTGAATGGTGACGACGACACCGGCGGCATCCGGCGCGGGCGTGTCCGCTGCGGCACTGCGAGCACTGGCGGCCGCGCTGGCAGCGGTGTCGCTATCGTTGGCTTTGCCGGCTGCCGGTGCGGTACTGCCGGGAAGAAAGCTGAGCGAGTTTAAAGAGCCCATTTGCATGGCGCATCCCCTGGGAGTGAAAGTTCACCGCCAGTATGGCCAGCACCCCCGCAGCACAAGGCAAAAATAAAGGGGAATAAGCGGCGTATTTCCGGCTGTTTATAAGCGCCGCGCGAGCTGGCGCCTGATCGTGGGCCACAGCAGATTCACCGCCAGCCCGCCCATCACCAGGGCTGCGGCCACCAGCTTCCAGGCCGGCAGCGCCTCGCCCAGCCAGAAAGTCGATGCGCCCATGCCGAACACCGGCACCAGCAGCGCCATCGGCGTGATGGTGGCAGCAGGATGGCGCGCCAGCAACCAGCCCCAGGCGGCATAACCAAACAGCGAGTTGCCCCAGGACTGCCAGGCCACGGCGGCCCAGGTCGCCCAACTGGCGTCGCGCAGGCCGCTGGCAATCGCCTCACTGCCCTCAAACACAAGCGACAGCGCAAACAGCGGCGGTACCGCAAAGGCGCTGGACCACACCACGTAGGCCAGCATGTTGCTGGGCTTGCCCTCTTTCGCCGCAATATTGCCGCCGGCCCAGCTGAGTGCCGCGCCCAGAATCATCACCAGGCCCAGCACCGTGGTTGTACCGTCGGTATGCATGCCGATGTTGGCAATACCGGCCGTGGCCAGCAACAGGGCGAACCATTGGAAGGGCTGCACCCGCTCGCCGTTCATGCGCATGGACAGGCCAATGGTGAAAAACACCTGGGTCTGCACCACCAGCGAGGCGATGCCGGGCGAAATATGACCGTGGATGGCCAGGTACAGCAAGCCGAACTGGCCCACACCGATAAGCACCCCATAAAGCGCCAGATTGCGCCAACCCACCGTGGGCCGGGGCAAAAAGAACAGGGCCGGGAACAGCGCCAGCGTGAAGCGCAGCGCAGCAAACAGCAGCGGTGGCAAATGATCCAGCGCCAGCTTGATGACGACAAAGTTGGTGCCCCACACCGCCACCACGGCCAGAGCGAGCAAAAAGTGGCGGAGTGGCAGGGCAGCGGGCATGCGGCTATTGTGCGTGCAGGTCAGCCGTTCAACGGCAAGCCGCTGTCGCCGCTGTTCCAGTGATCAAACCACCTTACCAGCCTGCAGTGCCGCAATCTGCGCCGCACCCAGTCCCATTTCGGCCAGCACCTCGACGGTGTGCTCACCCAAGGCCGGTGGCGGGTTGCGCAGCACGGGCGGCGTACCCATCAGGCGCAGCGGGCTGGCCACGCTGGAGATGGCTGAGACCGATGTCTGCGCCTGTGCCGCTTCTGAGGTGGGCTGGGTGATCTTCAGGCCCCGGTGCTGCACCTGGGCATCGGCAAAGGCCTGGTCCATGGTGTTGATGGGGCCACAGGGCACGGCCTTGTCTTCCAGCGCGGCAATCCACTGCGCCGTGCTGCGCGTGCGGGTGGCGGCCTGCATCAGCTCCACCAGGGCCACGCGGTTCGTCACGCGGTCGGTGTTGCTGGTGAAGCGCGTGTCCGTCGCCCACTCGGAGTGACCGGCAACGAAGCAAAAGCGCGCGAACTGGCCGTCGTTGCCGATGGCCAGCAGCATGGCGCCATCCAGAGTTTCAAAGTCCTGGTAGGGCGCCAAGCTCGGGTGGCTGTTGCCCTGGCGCAGTGGCACCTTGCCGGTGTTCAAAAAGCCGGCGGCCTGGTTCGCCAGTACCGCAATGCCCACATCCAGCAGCGCCATGTCGATCAATTGCCCTTCGCCGGTGCGGTGCCGCACCTCAAGCGCGGCGAGGATGGCGCTGGTGGCGTAGACGCCGGTGAACACATCGATCACCGCCACGCCCACGCGCATGGGTGCGCCCTCGCCGGCTCCGGTGATGCTCATCATGCCGGTCATGGCCTGGATCATCAGGTCGTAGCCGGCGCGCTCGGCATAGGGCCCGTCCTGGCCGAAGCCGGTGATGGAGCAGTAGATCAACTTGGGGTTGAGCTTTTTCAGGCTGGCGTAGTCGAGGCCGTATTGGGTCAGGCCGCCGACCTTGAAGTTCTCTACCACAATATCGCTTTGCAGCGCGAGCATGCGAATCAGTTCCTGGCCTTCCGGCTTGGACATGTCGATGGTGACGGAGCGTTTGTTGCGGTTGCAGGCGGCGTAGTAGCTGGCCTGCTCGGTGTTGTTTCCGTTTTCGTCCTGCAGAAACGGAGGACCCCAGTGGCGGGTGTCGTCGCCCACCACGGGGCGTTCGATTTTGATGACGT
>TBL_comb47_HYPODRAFT_10003145_pt1 | contig 19821 bp, 18 predicted proteins | sample TroBogypolimnion_40_FD_10682 | JGI IMG/M metagenome (IMG submission 10682) | reverse complement strand
ACCAAGAAAAAGGGCTAACGGTCCGCATCGTTCGCCTCTTCAACACCGTTGGCCCCCGCCAAGTCGGCCACTACGGCATGGTCGTCCCGCGCTTCGTAGCCGCCGCTCTCAAGAACGAGCCCCTCACTGTCTACGGCAGTGGCGCCCAATCCCGCTGCTTCTGCCATGTCTACGACGCAGTCCGAGGCATCCTGGCCATCATCGACTCCCCCGCCACGATCGGCGACGCCTTTAATATCGGCAACAACTACGAGGTTACGATCGAAGAACTAGCCCAGCAAGTGATCCAACAAACGGGTTCCACCAGCCAAATCACCAAAATCCCCTACGAGGCCGCCTACAGCGCCGGCTTCGAGGATATGCAGCGACGCGTCCCTGACATCAGCAAAGCCAAGAAAATAGCAGGTTGGACGCCAGGCCTTTCACTTGCCGAAATCATCTCGGATGTAGCTCATCATCTACGATGAGCACCATGCAGGTTTATGACTCGAGTGTCCGTCAGATACCGGTCATCTCCCAAGTTAAATCCATATACGAAAACCGTGGCTTACTGCGACTCCTGGTCGTTCGAGATCTGACAGTCAGATACAAGCGCTCGGTAATCGGAGTCTGGTGGTCCTTACTTAATCCGCTTTTTACAACTGCAGTCCTCTACTACGTCTTTAATACCGTCTTTAAGTCGAGACTCCCCGGTGGTGCTCCGTTCCTGCCCTATCTACTTTCTGGAGTCCTACTCATCACTCTTTTCAACCAAGGCTTAACTATGGGTGCCGATGCAATCGCCACGGGTGCCGGTGTGTTAACAAAGGTCTACATCCGACCTGAGATCTTCGCTGCTTCGGCTTCAATTTCCAGCGCGATCAACTTCCTAATTGGACTAGTACCGCTCACCATAGTCCTTGGGATTTATCACAGAACTCCCACCTGGCGCTTTCCGATTGTTCTTCTCGTTATATTTTGCATGACTCTCTTCACAACAGGACTCTCTCTACTCCTGGCAATTGCTTACATCAACTTCGATGACTCACGATCGCTAATCAATATATTCTTGATGGCGCTGCAATACATGACCCCGATCTTCTACCCAATCACCCTCCTAGGTCCTCATACCCGCGATGTAATTCAACTAAATCCACTCTATTCATTCCTGCAAATCTTCCGCCATGAATTTGGAAACGTTGGGGTCTCCACCTTACAAAATTGGGAAATTATGATCGGCTCATCCCTTATCGCTTTCGTAGGTGGCTTTTATGTGTTTAGCAAGCGTTGGCCAAAGGTCGTGGCAAAACTATGAGCAATGAGCTAATTGTTGCGGCCACGGATATCTCTCTGGCGTACCGCCGCACTCGCCACCGCGTCTCTTCGCTTAAGCAAACGGCAATTGACACCATCAAGCGTCGCATGGCTTATGAAGAATTTTTTGCGCTTAATAAAGTCTCTTTCAACATAGCGCGTGGTGAGACCGTCTCGGTGATTGGCCGCAACGGTGCTGGAAAATCTACACTCCTTAAAGTTGTTGCCCGAGTTCTTCCTCCTACTCAAGGGCGAGTCATTGTTCGAGGCCATGTAGCTCCGATGATTGAACTTGGCGCTGGATTTAACCCTGAATTAACTGGAGCAGAGAACATTGTGTTGTATGGAACCTTGTTGGGCCGCACCCCTAAAGAGATGCGGAGCAGGATTGAGGTTATCGCCGATTGGGCTGGTCTCGCTGAACACATGGACATTCCCATTCGCGCCTACTCCTCAGGAATGACTGCCCGACTCGCATTTGCAACAGCAACAGATGTAACACCCGATTTATTGCTCATCGATGAAGTCTTATCGGTTGGCGATGCTGATTTCCGTGAGAAGTCTGCGGCTCGAACTCTGGAGATGATGAATGGTGGGTGCGCCGTGCTTCTGGTTTCACACGATTTAGAAACGGTGCAACGCATGTCTACCAGAGCCATTTACCTTTCAGATGGCCAAGAAAAGGTTTCAGGTAATCCAACAGAAGTTGTAGAGGCATATCTCGCCGATGTCCACCGTTAAGGTCCTGCATGTAATTGCACGAATGAATGTGGGTGGAACAGCTCGATACGTTGGAGATCTGGTGGCAAACATTCCAGAGAGTGTCCTTGTCACGGGTTACGTTCAAGGATCTGAAATCGAAGACCCTGTCGTAAATAATCTGACAACCTTCCGTCTTCCTCACATGGGGCGAAAGATCTCACCCTTTAATGATTTTAGGGCTTGGCTCGAACTTCGAAAAATCATCAAAGAGATCAAACCTCAAATCGTTCATACTCACACTTTCAAGGCTGGTCTTATTGGACGTCTAGTCGGCGGAGATTACAAGCGCGTACATACTTTTCATGGTCACCTCTTCGACGACCAATCTTTTTCCCAGATTGAGAAGAGAATCATTACCATTGCGGAACGATACCTAGCTAGGAAAACAGATCTTCTGATCTCAGTAGGAGAGAAGGTGGGTCAAGAGCTAAGAGGAGCTGGAATCGGCATCACAAAGCAGTGGGCTTCCATAGCTCCTGGGGTTGCGGCGCTTCCTACAATTGGGAAAACTGAAGCTCGGAAAATTTTAGGTCTTAAACCTGACGCCTTTCTTGTTGGCTGGATGGCGAGGATGACCGGGGTCAAAAATCCGCTCCTCGCCTTGGATGTTGCGAAGCAGATGCCAGATGTTCAATTCGTTATGGCTGGTGGTGGAGACTTGCTTGAACTGGTGGCCAAAAGAGCGCCTGTCAATGTCGCCGTTATTGGATGGACAGATGCCTCCCTTTTTTGGTCAGCCGTTGATTGTGCATTATCAACCTCCGACAATGAGGGAATGCCGATCGCACTGATAGAGGCTCAGCTGGCAGGAATTCCTGTAGTTGCTACGAATGTTGGATCAAATTCCGAAGTAATTACGGACGGAAGCACTGGGATAGTAATTAAAAAGGACGTGACATCTTTGACAGATTCGTTGGGAATTTTAGTCTCCGATAAGAAATTATTGGAGGCCTTCGCTGTTCAAGCGGCTCTAGAAAGTGCCAAGAAATTCAGTCTCACTGAGATGCTAAATAAGCATTTGTCCTCATATTCCAAGCTGTAAGCCCTAAAATGAATCAAAATGGTCTGCTTGTCCATTCTCTTATTCGACTAGGGAACCTATACTCTAAGCATGAAATCAATTCGACTCCTCAAGCGAGTAGCTGGAGTTAACTGGAGCTCTCAAACCAGAAGAATGCAGGCACATTATAAGCATGGTCAAATCATGACCTTTTTTAATGTGACGGAAGAAGATTTTGAAGTAGTAAAATCGAGTAAATTTCTAAGTTTCGCTGTGATGAAACTTCTCGTGAGAAATCAATATCCCACGGATATTGAAGCCACTGGATAACTCCCCGCCGTTCCTATCTAAAGTGGTTTTCTACCCAGTTATACTCTTGCCATGAATGCAGGAATTGGCCTCAATAAAAAGCCCATTTTGATTATTCTCAAACATTTTTATACCCTCAAAGCTGCTGAACACGAGATTGTTGAACGTATCGCACAATCTACGCGTGATCTCGGATGGGAACCCCGGATAGTTGACGTGGATGCTGACTTTGATTTACTAAATCTAGCAAAAATCGAAAAAGATGCGGATCTCGTTCTTGATATTCATTACGAATACCCAAAATTTTTAAAGCCTAAAAGTATCGGTGCTATGTGGACACCGACCTCCTTCATGAAGGAGTGGGATTTCCCGTATGTTTGGGAGAACCAACTGAGTCACGACCAACTCGTTCACACTCAGAGCGAATTAACTGTCGAATTGTTAGAGCAGTATCGACCCAATGAAAAGTTTGGCATCCTCAACCACTCATTACCAAGCTCATGGCTTCCTTGGGTCTCCAAAGGTCCACGAAATCAATCTCCCCGTGCCTTCTATGCAGGAATTAACTGGAGCAAGTTATCCGGCCGGCCAGGAAGACATCATGAATTCTTTAAATTTCTCGACAAAAAAGAGGTTCTTGATCTCTACGGTCCAAAAAAGGTGTCGCACGTAGTTCCATGGAAAGGCTTTGATAGTTATCGTGGAGAGATCCCCTTCGATGGGAAGAGTTTGCTACTTAAGGCTCGTGAGAGCGGTATCTCTTTGGTTTTATCTGCTCAACAACATCTAAATGAGGGAATGATTTCGAGCCGATTATTCGAAGGTCTTTTTGCGGGTAACGCCATTATCTCCGACCGACACCCTTTCATCGAAAGGCATCTTGGGAAAAACGCTTACTACTTAGATTTCGACAGGGGAGATGAGTATGCGGCAAGCCAGCTTGAGGAATATGTTGAAGATCTTCGCCAAAACCCACAGAAATTATTAACGCTTCAACAGATATCTCACGAATTATTCTTAGATGAGTTTGATCTGACTGAGCAGTTAAAGAAATTATTGCATCCAAAGCCTCTAAAACCAGAAAGAGTCCGAAACTTGGACGCACTGGTTCTAGGTTCTTCCTCAACTGGGCTGCTTAAAAAGCTAGAATCGTTAGGCTTCGGTAGAGTGGAATTCACCTCAAATCACATGGTTGATCTGCAAGATTTGGTCGATTTAGGCCAAAGCTTGGATCTCAAGCAGTTTTGCATTTTCGTTGCAAATTGTGATTTTCTAGATAACTTTGTAGAGCGTGTAAATGAGATGCAAAAGCGAATCGAGTCGAACTCGGCGAATATCGGAATTCTAGCAACCGTAGCACTCATGCAAGGTCCAAAACTATTTGCACCGGTTATAGTCCCTAGCTCCAAGTCACTTCCATTAAATGGAATGGTAATTGATATTTCCAGGCTATCGGGCAAGCCTTCAGTCTATGTGGATGGGATTCCCTCAGTGAGGGTCAAGGACTATCGTGAAATTCCATATGTCTCAAAATTTATTAATACCTATGATTTCTTGAGATATCGTTTCAAGAATCAACCTCCCACTAAAATCGGTGAAGAGACGATTCGCCACATCGTGATTTCTGGAATGGCAGACCTTTCCGCTGCTGCAAGTAACGACGTGGCAGAAGAGATACGGCGGTTACCGAGAGGAAGAAAACGAGCCGCAATGTACGCTCTGCTGGCCTCTCTTCCCTTGCTTAAGCCCCTGGTATTTGTAGGAAAATGGCTACTTCGCAAGAAGAGTAACTAGTTATTCAGATGTGGGAGAATGAAGGAAAGTCGGGAAAGCCAGGAGACATTTTTGTTTGATCTAAATCAATTTCGCGAATCGCTGCTCTCAAGTGATCCAATTCAATTCAACACGGTGTCATTTGATTTCTTCGACACTCTCGTATTTCGCGCATCCCTCACTCATTACGCTGGATGGAAGCGAATTTCCTACAGCTTCTTCCTTAATAGACTTGTTGCTGAAGTGATTGCAAGAGTTGTAGCCCGCCTCAACGGGCAGCCCGAAGTTCAAATGGGAGATATTTATAGGTTTATGCTGCCAATTTGGACCCCCGATATGGAAATCGCCATGGAGAAGGAAAACCTTGTTCCAAACCTTTATCTATTAAAATTACTTAATGAGCTTTTAGCGCAGGGAAGAACAATCCTCGTTATAAGTGATACGCATTTTGATTCCAACACCATTGGTGACTGGTTGAGTTGCTTCGGCTTAAATGATTGTTTGGTTTTTACGAGCCAAGAATTTATCAAAACTAAATCCACCGGTCTTTTCGCTGAAATTCATGCAAAGACTAATATTCACTACTCTGAATGGATCCATGTTGGGGATAACCTGCGATCTGACATCCAAGCTGCCACAGCGCTTGGCATTCGAGCTCTACATTTCCCTAAACTATTCGAGCAGTTTAGGAACCTAAATCTCCTTTCTGGACGGGGTCTAAAGCGGCTAAGCAGACACCATGAGACGGAGTTTGCGGTCTCCTCCTATCTTCGCCAAGCGCTCTGTTCACCGAATTTTGAAGAGGAACCCAAAGGTGAAAGTTTCCTCCCGTACTTGGGTCTATTCGTTGGTGCGCCAATTAGTAGAGTAATAGCTGAAGAAATCCATTCTGCTCACTTACAGCAAAATTTTGACCAAATCCTTTATTCAAGTCGAGATGGTTGGCTACCTTACTGCTGGCACAGGGAACTGCACCCGAACGATCCTGTTTTCTATTTCAAGACGTCGCGGGCAATGATATCGAGTCATCATTATGACGAATACGTTCTCGGGGTAATAGGTGATTCTAGAAGAATCGCTATATTTGATTTCGGGTGGCGGGGGACAACTCTCAATTATCTCGTCAAGAGATTCCCGGAAATATCGTGGAATGGTGTCTTCTGGCAAGTTAGAAATCTAGCTGGGCTAAATTTTCGAATTTTGAACAACCATAGTTCACACCTCCTCACAATCTGGAGGGCCCGAGATTTTGTAGAACTCATATTCACCGATCCTTCGAATGGGTATTCAGATTTAGACGAGTCCCTCGAGCCCGTAGAAAGAAAAGGTTCTTCTGCTACGTCGAATCGACTTGAAATTTTAAGAGGGTCCATGGCAGGGATTCAGACAGAACTCCTACCTCTAGATCTTGAACAAGCTACATTTCTTCTTGAACTCTTCTCCAGGTACCCATCAACAGAGCTGGCATCAGCATTAGCGGAAGAAAAGCACGACATTCGTGAAGGCGTAAGTGATTTTCTCGTCACTAATACTTGGTCTAGGTTATTTTCAATGAATAGAGTGATGTGGCCCGGAAGTGCATATCTTCCGGATTCAAAATTGATAATTGATCAAATAATATTCAGAATTTTGCTTCACTTGAAAGAGTTGTTACAACGTTTAATTAACGTATCAAATCTGAGACTGAAAAAGGGGATTTAAACCTTCCTCGAATAGTTCACGATCTCATCTCGTAAGCTATTTCTTGCGTCAATCTTGTCTACTACTTTGCTGAGTAAACTGAGTGTAGAAATAGAACATACTCGATTGGTTATTCCCTCATTGACTCCTACAAATTTAAATCCTGGTAGTCCAAACGTCTCGACAATATATTCCGCAATTTCAGAGATTGAGATTTCAGCGCCGGAAGCGATATTTACAACTCCAGCATTTATACCAACAAGAGAGAGCATTATTTTTGCTGCATCTACTGTTGAAAGGAAATCCCGAGAAGCTGATCCCGTTCCCCAAACTTCGAGAGTTTCACTTTCTCAGACCAAACCGTTATCTACTCGGAAAACTAAGTGCTTATTTACGAAATAGAAGCAGCCCGTTACAGAAAGGACGACGGGAAGTGCCACAAGACCAGGCGGCATGTTGAAATCATGCACAGCAAGATAAAGAAACAGAGAATTGAGTAGATACTGCGAGATTGCACCTATGATAAATCTCAAAAACTCAGATCTCGACGGAATTCTAGATTTCCAAACAATTCTCTTCTGGGTACGATAACTTTGTACAGTAGAAAGAAGATACGTCAGTCCAAGTTCATATTCGTAATATTTATTTGTAAAGACATAGAAAAAAGAATATAGAAGTACTAGGCTAAAAACTGTATTCCACGCCCCAATAACTAGGTAGCGAAGTCCTGGATTCGAATTCCATTTTTCTAAGACTAATTTCAATTTCATAGTGATGAAACTCTACTAGATTCAATTGGTGTGATACTCGTTAATTTTATTGGGGGGAATTTGATTTTGATTTGTAGTTTCCAGTGGAGAGTCACGCTTAATCTAAAATGTTCATTCGTCCCGTCGGGCGCAAGCCACGGATTCTTTGTCCATTGCCGTACCGGCAGCGCTATAGGGCTATCTTCTGAATTCAAGCCCAGTTTCCAATGTTCTTCATAACCTTGCAAGCCAAACAGGAGACTCCTTTTGTTGTGAAATATTCATGAACCTCCAATTTGTTGGATGTAAAGAAATCTGAGAGTCGTTATCTTTGATTTGTGGGCGGAGTCAATTCATACAAGAGGACATCCTGTTGATGGCGGTCAAGGAAACTAACCTTTTCATAAAGTGAAATCAATGAGGACAACAAGATGCTAAGAATAGACGCTTCGACCCCTAGACGATGCAGCGAACCGACTTCTGAGAATTCTCCAAGGAGGGTCATTTTTTCACCTTCGGCCTCGACTAAGCTATTCCAATTTATAGGATCCTAATAATCCGCGCTGCGGTGATGCAAGACCGCCACTCTCCGCAACGCAATCATTAAAGACTTTGTCTTGGTATGTACGGCTCCTACTGCGAAAAGAGAGGATCTTTTTGCGTTTAGATATAGTGCTTCTTATGACTTTGCAGCGTTAGCTTAAGTCACTTGCTCGGCATGGGCCTTGGGAAGAGGAAAATACCTAATCTGAGGGCAAAATCAGCAATCGATATATCCTCATCAAGTACTCAAGAATTAAGCCTGATACCAATCCAAAAAGTGAAAGTACGCTCAGTAGAACCAGTACTTGGCTAGCCCACCCATGAGTTCCAAATCTGAATCCAGATACGTAAAGAGTCATGAGTAACAGAGCACATAATGTCGATAGACCGAAAACAGTAAAACTTATAACTGAAATAAGTCGTATAAATTTGGTACCAAACAACAACAAGCCATCGAGGGCAAGTGAATACTTTGATGCAAAATTGAATTTTGAATCGCCATGTACTCTTGGGTTTCTAATGTATTCAACAGTTTCAACCGACCCAAAACTCGAAGAAAGATGTCCCCTGATAAAGGCTCCATATTTTGGCATCTTTACTAGTCTTATAAAGATAGGCCGTGAAACTAGGTAGAAATCTTGAAACCCTTGAATAAAATGGCCATCTGAAAACTTCTTCAAGAGAAAATAGAATATTTTTCTAGAGACACGATCCAACCAACCCTCAGAACGTTTAATCGCCACTCCTGCAACGATGGACGCTCCTGATTGCCACCTCCTGACAAACTCAAGTACTATATCTGGAGGATCTTGCAAGTCACTTTGAAATACTACGAATGCATCTCCAGAAGCCAATTCCATCATCTTAAGTATTGAATCCTGAAAAGAAACAGGAAATTGCAGCTTTTTTAGTACTACTTCGCTATTTACTTTCGACCATTCTTCCAAAAGTTTGTAGGAATTATCGCTACTACAATTATCATTTATAACTATTTCTAATTGCACACCCAATACATTCAAATCTAGTGACAGTTTCTCCAGAACAAGAATTAGTGACTCAATATTTTCTTCCTCATTTCGAACAGGTACGCCTAGAGTCAATTTTCTATTTTGTTGCAACATAAGAATCTCCCTGGTGAGAAGTTAAGCTTTCGATATTCCGCAATGGTTGCCAGTTAATGACGGGTTCTGGAAAAAGTATTCTCGGGAAAGTGTGGTCGATAGATTTCCAATCGGGATCTATTTGAAATTGACCCCTTCCAACGTGCGCTTGAATAATCTGAAGTAATTCTTTTACTCTGCCATACCAAAATGGAAATGCGCTGCAAATTTCCTGAGAGGAGTTCAAAGTGGAAGAAATAGCTCGACACGCATCGTAGACATTCAAAATTGGTAAGAACTGCTCCCCTGCACTCGTTTTAAATACAATACCATTTTGAAACGAATATATGGCTGATGGAATCAGTCGATTGGGTTTCTCTCCCGCACCGAAAACATGGGGGAGAACAAGCGAGGTTAGTTCAATATTGTATTCTTGGCACTTGGAAGTCAACCAAGTTCGAAATTCCAATTTATGAAGAGAGTAGTGGTCTTTTCTTCCCATGCCGCATTGATATTCGAAATAGGAGGCGATCTGAACCCATTTAAAGCGGTGATCATTTTGGTAAAGATGATTGATTACTGAAGTAGGAAAATCTATATTTGCAGATCGGGAATCCCTCTCAGTTGCATTCGGTTCTGAGGCCGCGAGATTGATTACAACTTCGGGTATTGGAAGCTGCTTCCAGGAATCATTTGCATGTGAAACTTTATGAACAGTACGCTCACCAGATAATACTTCAATTAGGTGTTTACCTATGAATCCATTTGCCCCCAAGATCCAAACAGTCATAGCGTGTTTATCTTGAGCCAGGGAGGTTGCGACTGAGTTGCTAATTCTGCTAGTTCATTTCTTTCTCGTAATGTATCCATGGGTTGCCAAAAGTCCTCATGATGAAATCCGGCGAGTTGTTGCGCCTGCACAGCTCTTGGAATAGCTCCAGCTTCAAATGGTTCTGAGTCGGCGTGAATATACTCAGTTACACTTGGTTCAAGTAGAAAAAACCCGCCATTTATCCAGCCTGCATCTGATTGTCGCTTTTCTCCGAAATGGGTAACCAGCCCATTTTTACTTTCCAAGACTCCAAATCGGGCCGGAGGTCTGACAGCAGTGACTGTGGCTGCTCGATTGTGAATCTTATGAAAGCGCAACAACGAGTTGAGATCCACATTTGCGAGCCCGTCTCCATATGTGACAAACATTGTTTCCGTGGGAAACAAACTCATGCACTTTCGGATACGTCCACCTGTCTGGGTGTCAAGACCCGTGTCATAAGCCTTGATCTTCCAGGGCGAATCCAATGATTCAACCCAATCATGAATCACTTCTCCTTTATACCCGGTGGCGATTATGAAGTCATCGAATCCTTGAATTGCAAAAATATTCATGACGTGCCAAAGAATTGGCTTGTCATCGAGCAAAACCATTGGTTTTGGTTTTGTTTCGGTTTCTTCAGAAATGCGCGTGCCGAGCCCTCCGGCGAGGATAATGGTTTTCATGACCTAATCCTAATTAATCGCCCCATATCGTTCTGCCCGACGCGGCTTAGAGATCCAAAAATTTCGATATTTGTTTTAAAGTTAATTTCCTTGGTCGCCAAACTTCATAGTTCTTGTACCAGTTGATTGTCCAATGAACTGTTTCAACAAATGACAAATTATCCTTCCAGCCTAATGAATTTCGAGCTTCGTTTGAGTTTAGAAGTAAGTATCCTGCCTCGTGACGAGGTTGGCCTTTTTGTAAATCCCAAGCTTTATCAGCAATTCCATATTCCCTAGCAACCGCGAGACACAAATCCGCCACAGTATGTTTTTCCTCGTGCTGAGGACCAAAATTCCATTCACCGCCTTTGCCGGTGGCGAGCATGTAATCAATCAACTTCAAATACCCATTCAAGCAATCCAACACATGTTGCCAGGGTCGAACAGCATCCGGATATCGCAAAGTTGGAAGTTGGCCTACGGAATATGCACTCACAAGATCCGGAATAATTCGGTCAGTTGCCCAGTCTCCCCCGCCAATAACGTTTCCCGCACGGGCGATAGCCATAGGTGCTGTTGCAAAACTCTTTATCCAAGATTGCGTTGCAATATCTGCTGCTGCCTTTGAAGCGCTATAAGGGTCATCACCCCCGAGCTCGTCGGTCTCTACATATCCCGAAATGGTATTATGATTTTTATAAACCTTGTCAGTCGTAATTATAAGAGCTGCTTTGAGATTTCGAAGTAGCTTTGTTGCTTCTAAAACGTTGAGGGTTCCCATGACATTTGTTTCAAATGTTTCAAAGGGAAATTTGTAGGATTCTCGAACCAGCGGTTGAGCTGCAAGGTGAATGATTATCTCAGGATTAATTTCTAGAACTGCGTCTGAAAGTGCCTTCTTATTTCGAATATCAATTCGAAAGTCATACTTAAAAGTATCTTGAAGCTCAGCTTCAACAAAAAGTGATTTTGTCGGCGGATTGAGCGATATACCTGACACGTCATGACCTTGCATTTGGAGCATCAAGGACAACCAAGAACCTTTGAAGCCGGTGTGCCCAGTAACAAGGTAGTGCATCTACTTATCCTTGCCAGTCATGAAATCAGTTATTGATTCGATGACGTAATCAAGCATTGGATTTGTTAGCCCTGGATATACACCAACCCAAAAGGAGCGCTTCATAACGATGTCTGTATTGGTTAGATCTCCAACGATACGGAATTCAACGTCTTTGTAAGCCGGTTGCTTCGTTATGTTTCCGGCGAAAAGTAAGCGAGTTCCAATCTTTCGGGAATCGAGGAACCGCAATAAGTCTTCGCGATTTACCGGATGAGACGGATCCAAGGTTATTGGAAAGCCAAACCACGAAGGATCACTATTTGGTGTTGCTTGCGCAATCTTTAAACCTTCTACGCCTTCAAGATGCTTCTTCAAATATGCATAATTTTCTTTCCGGCGTTGAATAAAAAATTCAACTTTCGCAAGTTGGGAGATTCCAAGGGCAGCCTGCATGTCGGTTGCCTTTAGGTTGTAACCGATATGGCTGTAAGTGTACTTATGATCGTATCCCTCCGGGAGGTCTCCGAGCTGCCAACCAAATCGTTTAGCGCAAGTGTTGTCTTTGCCTGTTTCGCAATAACAGTCCCGACCCCAGTCGCGGAACGATTCGACTTGCTTTTTCACTAAAGGTGACTTAACAAAAACGGCTCCGCCTTCACCAGTGGTTATATGGTGCGCAGGATAAAAACTGACAGTTGCAGTATCCCCAAAACTTCCAGTGCGCTGACCACGGTAAGTGGAACCGAGAGCATCACAAGAATCTTCAATCAGCCACAGATTGTGTTCCTTGCACAAACGCTGAACCGTGTCCAGGTCAAAAGGGTTACCAAGAGTGTGCGCCAGCATGATTGCTTTGGTTTTTGGCGATATCGCTTCTTCAAGTCGATGTGGAATCGCATCCAATGTTTCCAAATTCACGTCCACTACAACAGGTTTCATGCCATTTTGGATTATCGGATTCACGGTTGTTGGGAATCCCATTGCGACCGTGAGAACTTCATCTCCCGCCTTTAACGAGCGGTCTCCAAGTTTCTTACTAGTTAATCCACTTAACGCGACAAGGTTTGCGCTTGAACCAGAATTTACAAAAAGTGCCGATCTCGCTCCTACGAATTTTGCTAGTTGACGTTCGAAGTCTGCCGTGAAGCGCCCAGCCGTGAGCCAACCGTCAAGACACGAATCAACCAAACTTAAATAATCGTTGCCGTCTAATACCTTTCCAGATACAGGGACAGGATCAAGTCCGGCTCGAAATTCCAATTTCCTAATTTTCTCCGCAGCAAAACTGTTCACGGCCTCCAACACATTGCGCCGAAGCTCGTCTTCAATATCGATACTAGCCTCCTATCATCACAGATATAAGTGTAATGTAAAATGTAGGTATCTGCGTAGTAAATTTAAGCCACTCTAATTTTAAAGCATTTGGGAACCTGAAGAGGATAGAGTGAATTCGTAGATTAAATAATCTATAAAGATGTATGGCAGATTATTTTAGCGAAGCATCACCACCTATTCGAGCAAATAGGTAGTTTCCATAAGCGATATTCATTTCTTGCAAGAACGAATTCTCGGAACTAAATTGTTCTAACGTTAATCTCGGAGTATTTGGATAAGCCGTCGACGGCTTGAAATTTTGAAAAGTGTTCCAAACTAATTTGTCTACCAAAATGGCACAATAACCTGCTTCTCTAGCTACCAACTTAAGATCACTTTGAGTGGAGTCTTGATATTTTGTAAACGCTCTCAAATGATGCCAAGCGAGTGAACCGCCAACAGCCCCTGCTGACCACTTGTACAAGTAGCCACTCTCGCTTAATCCAGGCGCAAGCAAACGATAGCCTGGGTAACCTGGATCCTCGTACGGGTAGTGAATTATCGGGAATTCGAGAACCGCACAACCACGCGGAAGTTGTTTTGTAATCGCGTTCAACGATTCATATTTAACAGTTTGAGTACCGGCAATGGTTCCTACAGACGGTGTGAGCAAGTCAAACATCGAAAAAATAAGAACTAAAACGCCAACGGCCCTAATCCTTACGCTAGAAGAGGTATTTGAAAGTCGGCTTGGAATTAATAGACTTCCAGCAAACAGGACACTGCAGATGTTGAATATGTTTAATCTCGCAAATCCTCTTAGGACGCCTAATGAGAATAGCGAAATTATTGTGCCCAGACCTCCTGACCACGTCCAAAGGATTCCCAGGCAAGCAAAACCAATGAGTAAGTTAGCTTGAGAAATTTTCTCCAAACGATCATTTTTGTTGTGGCGATAATGTGAACCAGAGACGTAAAGAGCGAATACAAACAACGCTAGAATTCCCGGAGGAATTACATATGTCCAGCCTTCCGAAAATAACCCTTGTCCCATGAGTATGTTCCTAAATTGGGAGAAATTGAAATCCAAACGAGGAATCATGGTCTTTATAAGAGTTCGACTTAGAGTGCCCTCAGGGGGAATGAGAGACTGAGCGAGAGAACCACTATTTACAAAGGCACCCCAGTAGGAACGTCCTCGTAAATAATTGATTCCGTCGGATGACTTGCTTACAGCGATCAATGAAGGAATTGATGAAAGAAAGAAGCCAAGAACAACCCAAGCCACTAGTTTAACCATTGGAAGAATCTGGTTTATTTTAAACTTTCCTAGGAGCAGGGAAAATACAAGATAAGAGCATGCAATCAATATAAAACCTAGAGAGTAATATGAATAAAATGAACCGAACCAAATTGCAAATGAAATAAGTGCGAGTTTTTTCTTTCTACTAATTTCACTATAACCCATGCCTTCAGCTTTAACCTCCAACACAAAAAGTGCCATTATCAATGGAATGGGAAAGTAATTTGATACCGTGAAAGCTCCCGTACCCGTTACAAAATGTTGCGGAAGAAGAGCAAAAATCATTGCTCCCAGTAGAGAAACCACACCGTCTATTCTTAACAGTCGCGCTGCAGCATAATAAAAGAGGCCCGCTAAACCAAAACTAAGAAGTAGGGCCAAATTCAATCCAAAATATAGATTTCCACTTATAACACTTAGCAACGCCGCGATGGTGGCGGGTCCCATATCCACAGAGAAAAAGGCATGATTCAAATCTTGACCAAAGGGAGCTCCAAAAGTCTTATTAGTAAGCGAAAAATGATGGATTAGAGAAAAAACTTGATTTGCGTAAATATTTTCATCATTTTCAAATATCAAAGGCTTACTCAGGTTATGCGGGGTGAATCTAAATTGCGCAAAAGCGACTAGGACTGGAATGACGAAACTGGCAAAATACTGAAACCGATTTGAAAATGCAACTGGCAATCCCACTTTTTGCATGTTTTAAGAGTACACTAGCGATAATCTATTGGGAGGTTATGACCATTCGCAATCAGGCCACTCCAGAAGAAAAATCAAAAATTTGCTACAAGATCATAACGTTGGTTTTTATATTGGTTCTTGCCCAGCTCACTTTTCCGACAACACTTTTTTTAAGCAGTCGATTTAATACTTTTTACGATTCAAATAAGACTTTGTTTCTGAATATATTAGTCTCAACCTCCGCTCTTTATATTACCTTCAAACCTGGTCGGAAAATTGCGAACAAGTTTCAACAAGTGGTGGTTACTTTTGTGCTCTTTGTCACAGGCTTAGCCTTTGCGTTTTCAAATCTGCCTTTACTCCGAAATGCATTCGGAATCTCTAAAATGAAGCAACCTTTTGCCGATTGGCTTGCGATTTTTGACTTCCTCCATTGCAGAAGAGGCTTCGGCAATACTATTTGCGATCGATTTCATCGACCTTGGATATACAGTGATTCTTATCGAATCTTGAGTTTCGTAAAATCGGAGCACATCTTTGTCATTCTCGGATTATCCGCACTAATGATTTCTTTGTATCAATTTGTTGGATTATTAAAAAAGTACATCGGAATCTCACACTTCATATTAATTGGATTCTCACCGAGTTTCTTGTTTGAAATGGATAGATTAAATGTTGACTTTCTTTTATTTGCAATCTTTTTAGCATCATTTTCCGCGGTGAAATCCGATTCAGGAATCCGAAGGTTTAGTACACAGATATTGAGAATCTCACTCAATCTCTTTAAGCCGTTTTTTATTATTCACTCGCCCATTCGAAGAGGCAGACTCACAACACTTTGTTGGCAAATTGTTTTGAGCTTGACTTTTATACTTCTTTCTTTTAGAGGCTTTAACAATTTACAATTTGCTAGACGTGCCACCTTATATGATCAGCACTCACAGTTTGGTTCTCAATATGTTGGGCAGTTATTTCTCGCCACAAAAGATCCAACAATTCTCGCGATATTTGGCCTCATTGCTGTATTTCTTTTTGCAGTTTGCATGATTAGCCTCTCTGATACCGATTCTTTCGAATTTAAAAATTTATTTTCTTTCGATTCGAGAAAATTTGAAACGATTTCTTGCGCTGCGAGCTTGTACCTTGTGCTTTATTTGTCTGGATCGCAAGTCCAGTACGCTTCTCTTTCAGGACTAATCTTTAGTGGTTTTTTATTGTTTCATCGCTTCGAATTTGCGCTACCTGCACAGGTACTAATCGGGTTTGGTTTCATTGGATGTTTAGGCTTCGGATTTAGTCTTCTTCGAGTGGTGTCTAGTACATCGCTAGCAGTGCTGGCCTTGGTTTTTCTCCTTCTTAACTTGTCCCCCAACCCAAAACGATATGAGGCGATTTCTTTTAAGAAGAAATCTTCCTCGAGCCACGCCAGATTGACTCCAAAGAACAATTTCCAGAAAGGGAATAGAAATTGAAGAGAGCTCTAATAACGGGTGTCACCGGACAAGACGGATCTTATCTAGCGGAACTTTTGCTTGAGAAAGGCTACGAAGTTCATGGCATTAAGCGAAGATCTTCAACATTTAACACCTCCAGAATTGATCACATCTATAGAGATCCCCACGAGGAACAATCTGGGCTAGTGCTTCACCATGGCGACCTGAACGACACCTCATCACTTGTTCGTGTGATCAATCAAGTGAAACCTGACGAAATCTACAATCTTGCAGCCCAAAGTCACGTGGCGGTCTCATTTGAAGAACCGGAATATACAGCGAACTCCGACGGACTCGGTACTTTGAGAATTCTCGAGGCTCTGCGTAATCTGAACATGACCGACGTTAAATTTTATCAGGCATCTACGTCTGAATTGTATGGAAATTCAAACCCTGAACTTCAATCAGAGTTAACAAATTTTGAACCCCGATCTCCGTACGCAGCTGCGAAACTTTACGCATATTGGATAACGGTGAATTATCGCGAGGCATTTGGCCTCTTCGCCTCTAATGGAATCTTGTTCAACCATGAGTCGCCGCGAAGAGGTGAAACGTTCGTGACTCGCAAAATAACTCGAGCACTTGCAAGAATTGCATTGGGCACGCAGGATTGTTTGTATCTAGGCAATTTGAATTCACTCCGCGATTGGGGACATGCAGCGGATTACGTAGAAGCGATGTGGATGATGATGCAACATTCAAGTCCACTTGATTTGGTAATCGCGACCGGAGAGCAACATTCGGTGCGCGAATTTGTAGAAATCGCGGCTAAGTTCTTAAGTATCGAAGTGGAATGGCAGGGTGGTGGTATCTCTGAAATTGGCATTGATAAGCGGACTTCTAAAACAATCGTCCAGGTAGATCCAAGATATTTTCGTCCGACAGAAGTTGATTCCCTTAAAGGAGATGCCTCAAGAGCCAAAGAGCTTCTCGGTTGGACTCCAAAGCATAGTTTTCTTCAACTTGTTCAGGAAATGACGGAGTCTGATTTTGAAGAGGCAAAAAAAGAGCAGCTATGAGAATTTGGGTCACAGGAGGGTCTGGAGCCTTGGGACAAGAATTGGTCAAAGTCCTCGGACGACACTTTCCGGCAGCAACTCTGTTCGCACCTACGAGCCACGAATTGAATCTGGAAGATGCGGAGGCAGTTGATGATTTTGTTCGTCTAAATAAGCCTACACATGTTTATCATTTGGCGGCAAGAGTATTCGGCATTGGAGGCCACACAAAAAATCCCGAAGCGAGTCTTCTATCGAATACAAGAATTGATAATAACGTTTTTACTCCGCTTTTTGAAAACCCTCCAATTTGGATTTACTACGCATCGACGGTGGCGGCCTATGGATATCCGTACGTTGCGCTACCTCTTTCAGAGGACGATTGGTTAGGTTCAGAGCCGCACGAAAGTGAATACGGCTATGCAATGTCAAAACGTTTAGCAATTGCTTACCTAGAACTTCTCTCAGAAAAACGAAATGTAAGGTTTGTTTACGGACTATCCACGAATCTGTTCGGTAGGGGCGATCGTTTCCTAAATGGTGGGGGACACGTAATGGTTTCACTTTTAGAGAGAGCGAAAAGTGCACAACAAGAGAACAAACCGTTAAGTGTCTGGGGAGAGCCGAGTTCATCCCGCGACTTCCTGAGTACTCGAAGCGCCGCAGAAATTATTTCAGAACTTACAAACCAGAATGTTGGAATTGTGAATATTGCCTCTGGTACCGAGATTTCCATCGAAACAATTGCTAAGTTGATTTCTAGAATATTTGCTTTAGAAAAAGGTTACGTATTTACTCACGAAATGCAGGGAATTCCAAACAGATATTGCGATATTACAAAATTGAGAAAATATTCAAAATATGCATGCTCCGTTAACTCAATAGAAGAGATTGAATCGGAAATCTGCCTAGCCGCGAAAAATCAAAGCTTCTGAAGCTTTCTTCCAAGAAAGCTACTTGCTCATTGAAATAATCCCTTGAGTAGATAGGCACATCTAAAAGGTAAAATCTCAATCTTTCCGTACTTTGGGTTGAACAGTCCTGCTTCCTTTGACCATAACATGGGTTGAACTGATCATGATTGTAGTCAATGCGAATGGATTAGATAACCGAGTCCATTTTGGTCAATATCATGAATCACTTCTGAAATAGGTTGTTTGATTTCGCCACCTGGAATCACCGGAAAGGTTCTCAAACGGTACCTGACCACAGGTGTCGGATTTGGTTTACATTATCGAAGGATGATCGCACTTAAAGTGCTGTATAAACTATTAAGACTTCACCAAAGCTAGGTCTAGGTTTGGTTTCCCAGGGTAAATTGTTTTCATCCAACTTTGAATATCCATTCGTTCAATCAGTTAAGTTCACTACTAGCAATTCCCAAGTCCTCCAGGTATAAGAAAAGTCAAGCCAAGTTCCTTTAAATAGCTGTATTGATTTGCTCGTTACGGAATTCAATTTACCCACAAATACTCCAGTGAATTTAGTTGTAGGGAACATCTTTGTGAACTTTTGGAGAGTAGTTACTCAAATAATAGAAAGTTATCCCTAAAATCCGCATACACATGAATCTTTGGAGGAAGTCATGAGTCAGGAGGAGCACTTCAAGGTGATCATTCAGCGTGCAGCATGAACTCAAGAATTCTCTATCGCCTTATTTTTCATTAGCGAGAAGCCGCGCAAGAGGAGCCATGCAACTGCAGCCAAATACATCAAAAAGCAACCACTCAAGAGAAAATTTCCCCAAGGCGTCGAAGTTTTAGGCAATATGCCGCCGTTGGCTGTTTGAGGCGGGACTGGAGATAAATAGGTGGGAGAATCTGTGGGGGTTGGGAAAGGAGTTGGAATTGATACCGAAGTTTTGGGCATCATGTCGTAATTAATTCTAGTTACGGTGATGTTTTCTTTAGAAGTAACCACAACTCGTCCGCCCGCTGATATAGCGCCAGACCACGATCCGCGATACCCAATGGTTGGTGCTTCAGATAAGTCGTAACTACCTGGTAACAAACTAATTGCCCACCCCAGGCCTCCGGTTCCTGGAATCAAATTGAAGTGGATATTTGAACCAGTTTTACGAATGGTAAGTTGAAAATCTTTTGCAGTTGAAGTTCCGCCATATCTGTTTACAACGACTTTGATTATGTGCAGAGTCCCTGGGATAACAACTGGGGGTGGGGGCGGTGGGGTTACCGTGACCGTTGGTGGAGGTGGAGGTGGTGGAGGTGGAGGTGGAGGTGGAGGTGGTGGAGGTGGTGGAGGTGGTGGTGGTGGAGGTGGT
>TBL_comb47_HYPODRAFT_10003144_pt1 | contig 19823 bp, 19 predicted proteins | sample TroBogypolimnion_40_FD_10682 | JGI IMG/M metagenome (IMG submission 10682) | reverse complement strand
AACGTATTTGGTTATAATAACTCTGTTTTTCCTTTGACACTTTCAAGAACTGTGATGGCAATGTTCTTGGGAACTTCTGCATAATGGGAAAACTCCATCGTAGAGGTGGCCCGGCCGGAGGAGAGGGTACGCAAGGTAGTTACGTAACCAAACTGCTCGGAAAGAGGGACCAGTGCCTTGATGACACGGGCGCCAAACTTGGCATCCATGCTCTCCACATGTCCACGACGACGGTTCAGGTCACCTACGATATCCCCCATGTAATCATCCGGCGTAACCACTTCCACCTTCATAATTGGCTCCAGCAAAATTGGTTTTGCTTTGGAAGCTGCATTTCTGAAGGCTTGCTTGGCACACAACTCGAAAGAGAGTGCGTCGGAGTCGACAGGGTGGAAGGATCCGTCTACCAGCACCACCTTGATATTCTCGATCTTGTATCCTGCCAATGGGCCATTGTTCATGGCCTCTTTGAATCCCTTCTCAATGGATGGAATGTATTCGCGCGGAATTGTTCCACCCTTGATCTGATCTACAAACTGAAGGCCTGTTTTGCCTTCATCAACAGGACCGATGTGAACGGAGATATCGGCAAATTTACCGCGACCCCCGGTCTGTTTCTTGAATACTTCACGCAGGTTGACCTCCTTGGTAATCGTCTCCTTGTAAGAAACCTGAGGGGCACCCTGGTTGCATTCCACTTTGAACTCCCTCTTCAACCTGTCGACGATGATCTCCAGGTGGAGCTCACCCATTCCGCGGATGATGGTCTGGCCACTGTCCTGATCGGTATTTACCTGGAAGGTTGGATCCTCCTCAGATAGTTTCACCAGACCATTTGACAATTTATCCAGATCCTTCTGTGTTTTTGGCTCGATGGCGATGCCAATAACAGGTTCGGGGAAAGTCATGGACTCGAGAACGATTGGATCGTCAAGAGAACAAAGGGTATCACCTGTGCGGATGTCCTTGAAACCAACGGCGGCACAGATGTCGCCCGCTTCAATTACATCTCGGGGTTGTTGCTTGTTGGAGTGCATCTGGAAGAGACGGGAAATCCGCTCTTTCTTCCCGGTACGGGTATTCAGTACATAGGAACCGGAATCAATTTTACCGGAATAGACACGGATGAAACACAAACGGCCTACATAGGGGTCGGTAGCAATTTTAAAGGCAAGCGCTGCGAGCGGTTCGCTCACATCGGGTTTCCTTTCAACTTCCTCGCCTGTATCCGGATTGGTTCCAACGATAGAGGCCACATCGAGCGGATTGGGCAAATAGGCGCAAACCGCATCCAAAAGTGTCTGAACGCCCTTGTTTTTGAAGGCCGAACCACACAACATCGGAATAATAACTCCTGAAAGGGTTGCTTTGCGAATCACGTGTTTCAACTCTTCTTCCGAAATGCTGTTGGGATCCTCGAAGAATTTCTCCATCAGGGTTTCATCCTGTTCAGCTACGGATTCGACGAGTTTATCGCGCCACTCGTGGGCCATTTCCAGCATATCGGCAGGAATCTCTTCCACAGAATAATCGGCTCCCATGGTCTCATCGTGCCAAACGACCGATTTCATGGCCACCAGGTCGATGATTCCCTTGAAACGTTCTTCAGCACCAATTGGAATTTGGATTGGAACCGGATTGGCTCCCAATTTCTCCTTGATGTCGTTGTAAACATTGAAGAAATCGGCACCTGCTCGGTCCATTTTATTGATGAAGGCGATTTTAGGCACCCCATATTTATCGGCCTGACGCCATACAGTCTCAGACTGGGCTTCCACCCCTCCTACGGCACAAAAGGTTGCAACCGCACCGTCAAGAACCCTTAACGAACGTTCCACCTCAACCGTAAAGTCGACGTGGCCCGGAGTATCAATGATATTGATCTGATGAACAATATCCTGATATGTCCACTCAGTAAATGTCGCAGCAGAAGTGATGGTAATTCCACGCTCCTGCTCCTGTTCCATCCAGTCCATCGTTGCTGCACCATCGTGAACTTCACCAATGCGGTGAACTTTACCCGTGTAAAACAAGATCCGCTCTGAAGTGGTTGTTTTACCGGCATCAATGTGCGCCATGATCCCGATGTTCCTGGTATTTGTAAGGTCCCTTTTCGCCATTATAAATTTATCGTACAATAATCTAACTAAACTATCTGAATATTCCGGTTAGAACCGGAAGTGTGCAAACGCGCGGTTTGCTTCTGCCATTCTGTGTGTATCTTCTTTCTTTTTGAATGCTCCGCCTTCTTCATTGTAAGCAGCCAGGGTCTCGGCAGCAAGTTTTTCCGCCATGGAGTGACCGGAACGCTTTTTGGAGAAGATGATCAGGTTACGCATGGAGATGGCCACTTTTCTTTCCGGACGGATTTCCATCGGAACCTGGAAGTTGGCACCACCAACACGCCTACTCTTAACCTCAACCTGCGGAGTGATGTTGATCAACGCCTTTTTCCAAACGTCGAGTGCAGACAATTCATTGTCTTTCATCTTTTTCTCAACGATATCAAGGGCATCGTAAATGATTTTGAATGCGATGGACTTTTTTCCATCAAACATGAGACTGTTCACGAAGCGAGTAACGAGAACGTCATTGAATTTGGGATCGGGAAGAATGATCCGCTTTTTTGGTTTTGTCTTTCTCATCTTAGTTACAAATTGTTTGTGTTATTTGAATCGGTTGTTGTTTAGCCTTCAGTTATACAGCCTGTTCAAGACAAGCCCTTACTCAACCAAACCTCCAAACTAATAACTAATTTTCTTTTACTTAATTACTTTTTCTTCTTTGTTGCTGCAGCTACCTGTCCTGGTTTCGGGCGTTTTGCGCCATACTTGGAGCGACGTTGCTTGCGGCCTTCAACTCCTGCGGTATCGAGTGCACCACGAATTAAATGGTAACGGACACCGGGAAGATCCTTTACACGACCACCGCGAACCAGCACGATGGAGTGCTCCTGCAAGTTGTGGCCTTCGCCGGGAATGTAGGCATTTACCTCTTTGCCATTGGTTAGCCTAACCCTGGCAACCTTCCGCATGGCGGAATTCGGTTTCTTGGGCGTCGTTGTGTATACACGTACACACACGCCCCTACGCTGCGGACAGGAGTTCAATGCCGGAGACTTGCTTTTGTCTTCGATATTTACCCTTCCTTTACGTACTAACTGTTGAATAGTAGGCATAAACGTTTTTTAAATTTGAATAAAAAATACACACATAATTCTACCGGGGAAATCTCGCAATTCCCCATAAGTTCTGCACTATAACACTTTATTACAAGGCAAAACTCCTCCAAAATGGACTGCAAAAGTACACATTTCTTTGGAAAATACACTACAACATTAAAAAAATAGTGATTTTAAGGGCTATTGATCAATGGCTGTTAGCCGTTGGCTTTTGGCATTTGGCTTTGGGCAGCCAGCATGGAAGAATTTATTCTGAAATACTCTTCATTTCTCTTGCCTGACCAGGGTAAAATATTTTCAGACATTGTCGCTCCAGGCCAACAGCCAATCTCCAAAAGCCAATGACCTATTTTGTATTCCGCCTGCTGAAAACAGCCTTCACCGGACCGAGAATCCGGCTGAGCAAACTGATATCTTCTGTCACTATCTCGGCGCTACCCTTCAACTCCTGACTAAATTCCAGCTCTTTCCCAAGGGTTGTAATCAACCGACCGGGAAGTTGTATCTCCACCTCATAACCCTCTCCTTTCGGGACCGAAGAAATCTTGCCGACCACTCCCCTGACCAGTCCAAATTTCAAATAAGGATAACTGTCAAATTTCAGGTTCACNNGCTGACCCGTTCTTATCTTTTCAACATCCGACCCATCTATTTTCACAGAGCCAGCAAGCAACGAGGAATCGGCTGCATTTATGGTGACCGTCGCGGTTCCGGAAACCAGATCCGGATACTTAAAGCGCCAGCTACCAAAAACGAGCACCATCACCAGGATGATGACCAGCAAGGTCCCGTTTCTGATCAGCCAGGAGGGCATTTTTCCCAGCAAATCCTGAACCTCCTGACTGTGACGGTCTATTTCATCTATTTTTTTCGACATATCCGCATTTTTATCTTTCCATTTTCCCGAATTCTCTCCCTCCTTCAATTCTTCCTCTCCCTTTTGACTTTTACCCTTTTCCTTTTGCCTTATCTCACGCCCCCATTTCCAGCTGATTCCTGACCAAATTCCAATAGCTGCCCTTCAATTGGATCAGTTCATCGTGCCTGCCCCGTTCCACAATTTCACCTTTGTCCAGAACGACAATCTGGTCAGCATTTCTAACTGTACTCAACCGATGCGCAACCACCACGACCGTCCTCCCCTTGTAAAATTGATCCATATTTTCCATAATTACCTTTTCATTGTTGGCATCCAGGGCATTGGTGGCCTCATCAAAAAAAAGAAATTCGGGATTTTTGTAAACCGCACGTGCAATCAGGATTCTCTGTTTCTGTCCCTGACTTAAGCCGGCTCCCTCCTGTCCGATCTTGGTATGGTATCCCATTGGCAAAGATTCGATGTATTCCCGGATATTTGCCATCCTGACGGACTCTTCCAGTCGCTTCCTGTCGACTTTGTCGGCACCTACGGCGATGTTGTTCAGGATGGAGTCAGAAAATATGAACCCATCCTGCATGACAACGCCACATTTGTCGCGCCAGAGTGAGGTTGAAATTTGATTCAGGTTGGCATCGCCAATGACGATCTCCCCCGTTACGGGTGGATAAAAGCCCAGCAATAATTTAATCAGGGTCGTTTTCCCGCTGCCACTCATACCAACGATGGCAGTCGTTTGGTTGACAGGAATATGCAGGTCAATGTTTTTCAGAACTTTTGGGGAACGGGGCCCTTCGTACTGAAAGGTAACCTCGCGAATAAATATATTCCGGTTCTCAGGAAGATCCATATTCTTCGGTTTATCCGCAATCTCCTCATTTGTTTTCAGGTGAATTTCGTTGAAACGCTCCAGTGAGATTTTGGCATCCTGCGCATTTTGGATGAAATCCATCAGATTGGCCAAAGGTGAATTCATTTGTCCGATGATGTAGGAGATGGCTACCATGGCTCCTATGGTGATGTGGCCGTCCATTACCAATTTCGCTGACAGGAAGCTGATCAGGATGTTTTTAAGTTGATTGATGAAGGAGGATCCGATGGTTTGGGTCTGGTTCAGCGACAATCGGCGGATGTTGACCTTGAAAAGCCTGGCCTGAATTCTTTCCCACTCCCATCTTTTTTGTTTCTCGCAATTGTTGAGTTTGATCTCCTGCATCCCTGTGATCAATTCAATCAATTTCGCCTGGTTCTCGGCAAGTTGCCTGAACCTATGAAAATCCAGTTCTCTTCTCCTTTTCAAAAACAGGATGATCCAAAGCACGTAAAGAAGGCTGCCCACCATAAATATGAACAGGATGGTCCAATTGTAAACGGCCAAAACTGCCGAGAAAACCAAAAGGTTCACCATGGAGAAAAGCACATTCAAGGTCTGGCCCGTAATGAAATTCTCGATCCTTGTATGGTCTCCGATTCGTTGCAGCAGATCGCCAATCATTTTGGTGTCGAAAAATGCAATGGGCAACTTCATCAGTTTGATCAAAAAATCTGATAAAAGTGAAATATTTAAGCGCGTGGTCAGATGAAGAAGTATCCAGCTTCTGAAAAATTCTACCGTTGTCAGGGAGACGAAAAGAACCAGTTGTGCAACCAGAATCAAGGTAACAAAACCAACATCCCGGTTGTTGATGCCCACATCGACCATGGTTTGTGTGAGTAGCGGGAAAATCAGCTGGAAAAGGCTTCCCAGAAACAACCCAAGGAATAGCTGCCACAAGAATCTCTTTTGGTTTCTGAAATAGGAAAAGAGATAGGAGAAGGAGGATTTGTCAATGGTTTCATCCTGTAGCTGATAAAAATCGGGAGTCGGTTCAATGATAAGCGCCACTCCTTTGGCCTGCGAGGCATCCGTTGTACCGCACCATCCTTTCAGAAATTCAGTGGTCGGATAGTTGATCAGGCCAAAGGCAGGATCGGCCACCCGAACCCTCTTTTTGTCTGCGGCATAGACAACAACAAAATGTTCCTCTTTCCAGTGAACAATGGCAGGCAGGGGAACTTCCCCGGCCAGCTGGCCAAAACTGATCCTTGCTCCTACCGATCTCATCCCAATGGATTCTGCGGCATCCGATATTCCGAGGAAAGAGACTCCTTCTCGGGTGAGATAGCTTTTTTCACGGATGGTCTGCAACGAATAATTTTTACCGTAGTGCTTTGCAATCATCCTGAGACAGGAAGGTCCACAATCCATGGCATCCAGTTGTTTGAAAAACGGAAATCGTTGCATCGGATACGATTAGCTTTGGTGGAGTACAAATATGCAAATTTTCTCAGGTAGTTGCCAAACGAAAAGAGCTGCAAATACGGGTGCCATCCAATCGCCAAATGACCATCAGTCATCTATACCCGGAAATTTCGAATCATCCGCTTAAAAATTGAATATAACATGTTTAGTAACATAAAAATCCATGTCACGCCTCAACTTAAGTCACGCATTATCCTGTCATTGAGATACTTAAAAAATATTCGAAATTCAAAATTCTTAAATCGAAAATCGAAAATTTTCGAGCCGGTCGGATCATTTTAAATAATTTCTATTTTTGAAGGGATTGAAAATAAGTTTTCTAAACAACAGATTATTTTATTTAAATTTTTCCCAATGAAAGTATACCAAACCAATGAAATCAGGAACATTACAGTGCTCGGAAATTCGGGCGCTGGGAAAACCACCCTTGTAGAAGCCATGCTCTTCGAGGGTGGGATTATTAACCGCAGAGGGGATGTCAAAAGCAAGAACACTGCGTCAGATTACAACCTCGTCGAGCAAGAGTATGGCAACTCTGTTCATGAAACAGTTCTTTATACCGAGTTTGAAGGATGCAAGATCAACATCATCGACACTCCTGGAATGGACGATTTCGTAGGCGGAGTAATTCCTGCGCTTAGCGTTGCCGCCACTGGTTTGCTGGTTTTCAACGCCGTTAACGGGGTTGAAGTCGGTACAGAAATTGCCAGCCGCAATGCCGAAAGATTTCACAAACCGCTGATATTTGTCGTCAATCACCTGGACCACGAAAACAGCAACTGGGAAAATACCCTTGAGATGGCCAAAACAACCTTCGGGAACAAACTTGCCATCATCCAATACCCTGTCAATCCAGGATTGGGTTACAACAAAGCCATTGATGTGCTGAAGATGAAGATGCTTCAGTGGGGTCCTACCGGAGGCAAGCCCGAAATGCTTGACATTCCCGCCTCAGAAATGGCAAAGGCCGAAGAATACCACAACAGCCTCGTTGAGATGGCAGCCGAGAACGACGAAGCGCTGATGGAACTCTTCTTCGAACAGGGCTCCCTGAACGAAGATGAAATGAAAAAAGGATTGAAATTGGGGATGCTTTCCAGAGGCCTCTACCCTGTTTTCTGTACTTGTGCTGCCAAGGACATGGGAATCCGTCGCCTGATGGATTTCATCGTTAACGTGGCCCCCCATCCCGGAGAACTTGCACCCGTTGAAACCATCGACGGCAAACTGATTCCGATCAGCGTCCAGGGACCAACCTCCATCTTCTGTTTCAAGACTTCGCTTGAACAACACGTTGGAGAGGTGACCTATTTCAAAGTGATTTCAGGAACTCTGAAAGAAGGCATGGATTTGACCAACATGGCCAAGAATTCCAAGGAGCGTATTTCCCAGATTTTTGCCGTTGCGGGAAAAACCCGGACCAAAGTATCCGAAATGGTTGCAGGCGATATTGGTGCGACCGTTAAACTGAAGGATGTTAAACACAACCAGACCCTCTGCGACAAGGATGCAGAGATCGAATTTCCGCCGATCCAGTTTCCTGACCCAAGATATACCACTGCCGTGAAGGCCGCAAATGAATCGGATGAGGAGAAGATGGGCGAATACCTCCATCGCTTGCACGAAGAGGATCCTACCTACATCATTGAATATTCAAAGGAGCTGAAACAGATCCTGATTCACGGGCAGGGAGAATACCATTTAAATACTTTAAAATGGTATTTCGATAACGTCTACAAAATTGACATTCAATTTCTGAATCCGAAGATTCCCTACCGCGAAACCATCACAAAAATTGCCCAGGCCGATTACCGCCATCGCAAACAGAGCGGTGGATCAGGTCAGTTTGGCGAGGTACACATGGTGATAGAACCTTTCGAGGAAGGAATGCCGGTCCCAACGATGTTCATCATCGATGGCAAGGAGATGAAGGTCTCTCTTCGTGGAACAGAGGTCACCGAACTGCCCTGGGGCGGGAAACTGGTCTTCTGCAACTGTATCGTAGGCGGTTCCATCGATGCCCGCTTCCACCCAGCCATTCTGAAAGGAATCATGGAAAAGATGGAGGAAGGTCCATTGACCGGCTCCTACGCCCGCGACATCCGTGTCTGCATTTATGAAGGCAAGATGCACCCCGTCGACTCCAATGAAATCTCTTTCCGTCTTGCAGGTAGAAATGCCTTCAGTCAGGCTTTCAAGAAGGCAGGTGCCAAGATTCTGGAGCCCATCTACGATGTCGAGGTCCTCGTACCAGGAGACAGAATGGGCGATGTAATGGGAGATTTGCAGAACCGCCGTGCATTGATCATGGGAATGACCTCCGAAAAGGGATTTGAGAAGATCGTTGCCAAGGTTCCACTCAAAGAGATGAACAAATATTCGACTACCCTGAGTTCAGTTACCCAGGGACGCGCCATGTTCAAAATGAAATTCGCCAGCTACGAGAAGGTACCTGCCGAGGTTCAGGACGAACTGCTCAAAACATATGCGGCCACACAAACAGAAGAATAAGCTTTGTGACAGCAGAACACCATTCAAAAAGTGCCTTCCATTTCGGAGGGCACTTTTTTTGTTCCGGCTCATCCGCAAATAGTCAGATTTAGTTGAACGCAACGATCCGTTGCAGAAGGATCTTGTTGCTGGGACAACCCGTCAGATCCGAAAGTTGCCAGTCAATTTTTACGGTCAGCGGAAACTTTGCCTGCTGCAGATTCAGGGAGGAACTTGCTGGCAGGGCGTCAAACTCGTAGCTGATTCCGCTGATCACAATGAACCAGCCTCCGCAGCAGGCACACATTCTGGCATCGGGACCCGTGATCACTGCAGTGGAATTGAGAAACTTTATATTTTCCAGCAACTGCTGATTTTTATCCATGTGCCGCGCGTACAGGATGTGATCGACATATCCGATCCATATTTCTGAAAAGTCAACCAGTTTGTAAACATAGATGTGAATTCCGCTCCCGGCATCCCTGACAGGATTGCCAAACGTAGTGACGAAGGCACTAAAATCCATGTCCATGGTCAATTTCTCCTGAAAATCAAGATAGGTCAAGGCATCCTTATTGATTTCACTGGTCTTTGAACAGGTAAAACAGACCAATGCACAGCAGAGCAAGAGAGGGGAAATGATTCGCATACCACAAATTTAAACAATTATTGCCTGCAGTGCGACAACACCGGAGGTTCCGGTTTCAGCGGCTAAAATTCACATAAAAAAGAACAAGCTGATTAAAATTCCCTAACTTTAGGTCATGCAAAATAAATTGCAACGATGATGCCTGTTTCGATTGCAAGCCATGATATCCAAATTAAATGCGAAGCAATTCCCTGCGCGCATGATCCATCCCATGTTCACACCCACAAACAAAATATTCGATTATGAAGATAAAATTTATCGGTGCCGCACGCGAAGTTACCGGCAGCAAACACCTGATTACCCTCGACAGCGGGAAAAAAATTCTGCTTGACTGTGGAATGTTTCAGGGAAAAGGAATGGAAACGGATGCCTCCAACCGCAATCTGGGATTCGATCCCAAAGAGATCGACCACATCATTTTGACCCACGCCCACATCGACCATTCCGGGCTGATCCCCTATGTCTATAAACTGGGCTTCCGGGGATCCGTCATTTGCACCAATGCGACGAGAGACCTTTGCGCCATCATGCTTGCCGACAGCGGACACATCCAGGAACTCGACGTAAAATGGTTCAACAAGAAACAGATCAAGCATGGTCTGGAACCCGTAGAGCCGATCTATACCTGCGAGGAAGCCAAACTCTGCATGGAACTTTTCATTGGGATCGCTTATGAGCGAAAGTTTTACATCGACGAAAACATCAGGGTCCGGTTCACCAACAACGGGCACGTGCTTGGTGCAGGTACCGCCTTCCTGGAGATAACGGAAAACGGAGTAACCAAATTATTGGCGTATACCGGCGACATAGGCCGGCCGAACAGCAGGGTTCTGAAGACTCCTGATGCCTTCCGGCAGTGCGACTACCTGATTACGGAATCCACCTACGGCAACAGGTTGCACAAGCAGATTACCCATGCCGAAGAGGAATTGCTGCAGGTAGTCAACGATACCTGCGTCAGGAAAGGTGGAAAACTGATCATTCCTTCGTTCGCCATTGGACGAACACAGGACATCGTCTTTACGCTCAACAATTTCTACAATGCCGGATTGCTTCCCAAGATTCAGATCTATGTCGATAGTCCGCTGGCGGTCAATGCCACCACCATTTTCAGACTTCATCCGGAATGCTTCAACAAAGAGGTAATGACCGTGATGGAGACAGATGATGATCCGTTTGGATTCAATTCACTGCACTACATCACCTCGACAAATGACTCGAAAAAGCTGAACTCCTTCAAGAAACCCTGCATCATCATCTCTGCCTCGGGCATGATGGAGGCCGGGCGAATCAAGCACCATCTGGCAAACAACATATCCAATCCCAAAAACACCATTTTAGTGGTTGGATACTGCGCTCCAAGAACTTTGGGGGCCAAATTGGTGGATGGGGAGAAAACGGTCTCCATTTTCGGCAACAAGTACCAGGTCAATGCTGAGATTGCCCGTATTGAGGCCTTCAGCGGACACGGAGACTACAGCGAAATGCTTACATTCCTGAAGTGCCAGGAACCATCGGCCATCAAAAAGGTATTCCTTGTGCATGGAGACTATGCAGCACAAACCTTTTACAAGGGACAACTTGAGTCGGCCGGATTCAGCAACATCGAGATTCCGGAAGCGATGAGTGAGGTGATACTCTAGGTTCTTAACATGGTTTCAAAGCTTTCCCGTGTTGATAGAAAAGGCCTGAGGAGAAGGGTTGGCTGCACTGCGCCAGAAATTTCCCCAAGTCTGCGCCCACAAAAATGGAATTCTGTGTCACCTAAAAGACCATTATGACTGTTGAAGAGAAAATTACCTGTACGTTGGCCGAAGCGTTCCCTGCCTTGCAATTGCTGAGGGATAACTTCCATTTGATAGGTTCTGCAGCACTCTTCTTATCAGGAATCAGGATGGATGAAATTTATGATATTGACATCTTAGTAAGTGAAAGGGATGCAGATTTCCTCTCTGTGGAATGGGAGAATCGTCTCATAAAAGAGCATATCACCACAAATGATGAACAATTCTCATCCAAGTTTGCCAGATACAGATTTTCCTTCCTGGACATAGAAATAATGGGCGACCTGAAAGTGAACATAAGGGGGATTTGGCAGCCTTTGGAAATCACAGAAAATGAATCTGTCACCACGGAAATCCATGAAATAAGAGTTCCAACTTTAGAAAAGCAGAAGAAAATCCTTCAACTTTTTGACAGAGAAAAGGACAAGCAAAGAATAAAACTTATTGACAAACAATTGTTGGATTAGCATTTTAATGGAACTTCAGAACCCCGTCTGACATTGCAAATATCAATAGCATACCAATGAACGATATAGCCAACAAAACTATCATCCGTCGCTTTATTGAGGAAATTGAAAATACCGGGGATATTTCAAATATCAGGGAATTTATCTCAGAAAATTATGTAGAAATTTACCAGGGCAAAAGTTTCCATCTTGGAATCCAAGGGGCCATTGACCATGTACTTGGCGTAAGGCGCGTTTTCCCCGATCTGAAAATGACCATCGAAAATCAAATCTCAGAAGGGGAATGGGTCGTAACTATTTACTCAGTTACCGGTACCTTTGAGCGTGAGTGGTTTCACATGAAACCAACCGGAATGCCAATTGTATTTACAGGTGTGAATGTTGACCGAATCAAGGATGGTAAAATTATAGAACACGGTGGCGCTGCAAATTTGCTGGATCCTTTGTTGAATGCAGGAGTGATCCTCAAGAAGTAAAAATGCACATCCCACTTCTACGGCAATGGAAACTGAGCCAAAGACCGGTTGTTTGATTAAACAGTGATTTAACATGAAAAAAGTATTGTTGCTGTTGGCGGATGGATTTGAGACCTTTGAAGCCAGTGCATTTATAGATGTCATTGGCTGGAATCTTGTTGAAGGCGACCATTCAACTGAATTGTTTACTTGCGGATTAAAAAAAGAAATTAAAAGTTCGTTTAATCAAAGATGTATCGTAGACTATTTGATTGGGGATATTGTTATTGACTCATTTGACGCATTGGCTATCCCTGGCGGATTTGAGGAATATGGGTTTTACAACGATGCATACGATGATAAATTTCTTGAGGTAATCCGGGCATTTAAAGCAAACTAACAAGATGATCTCATCGGTTTGTGTGGGTGCTTTGCCCCTGGGAAAGAGTGGCATTTTAAAAGAGAAGAATGGGACAACTTACAACAGTCCTGTTCGGCGAACTGCATTGAAAGATTTTGGTGTAAATGTGGTAAATCAACCGATTGTTGTGGATGATAACATAATTACATCCTGGAATCCCTCCACGGCGATGGATGTAGCCATGTTGCTGCTGGAGCATTTGACATCGAAGGCGAATGCCGATTGTGTTCGCCAATTAATGGGTTTTTGAGGACAACCAAGCTGGTCCGCTCACGACGCGTGCTCACAAGAAAAATCCTGACGAATCCGTTTATCAGACTTCACCTTCGCATCAAATTTTGCAGTGCTTCGCCAGGGCTGTCGTATGGAACCAGTCACAAATCTTCGCAGTAATCAACCAACCATTTAATGCCTGCCTTCGCTGGATTTGATTTTCTGCCGGATGGCCAGCGAGTCGTCCGAATAGAGAAATTCGCGCGTTGAGTCGGGGAGAAACTCCCGTACCTCATCCAGGTTGTCATTTTTGATAGCCAACCGGATGTTGGAAGCACTGATGAAGATGGGAAGCTTGGAGGAGGCCGTGGTGGCCACTTTCCGCATCACCTCTACGATTTCGACCCCACTGATAGGCAGAATTTTTTTCATCGCCTGGTTGTAGGCAGCCGTTGTGGCACAGTATTTTTCTGTTCCTACATATCGCTTTTTAATACCCAGAATGGGGACCACATAATCGGCAAAAATCTGCACATCCAGTTCCGCCTGCTTTTGCATCACGTCGCTGATGGTCTCGTTCTTCAAAAAATAGGAGGGGAAAATGGATCCTGAGACGATGTACATCCCTCCCCGAACCATGACTACATTTTCCAGATGCGATATGCCTTTGCGAATCAATTCCCACCTCACCGCAAAAGGGAAGGCAGAAAGATCCTCCTCCACCACAAAAAGGTAGACCAGCTCATTTTCCGAGGCTGCCTTCTCGATCAGGAATTTGTGCCCGTTGGTAAATGGATTGCAGTTGACTACGATGGAGGCTATGGCATCGGTTTTAGTGAGACGTATCAGGGTTTTCAGGTAATCCTGATAGGTGGAAATCGACTCGAAGCCAAATTCCAGCAAGGCAAACAAGGGTGGAGAAGTAGCTATCTCATTGAATCCCAAACCCCGAAATCTGACTGAATTCTCCGGACGGGTAAAAACAAAGGTGTGTTTGTAAATCTTCAACAGTTTTTCCGTCATGTAGGTAACAATCAAGGCAAAAGCCGTTGTATCACGAAACTTGGGAGAAACAGCAACATATTTGAGAATCCTGCCCAGATGCGAACCGGTTCCCACCAGTTCCCCTTTCAGATTGTAAACGATCATGGTACACTCCACCTCCCCCGGATCAAACTCAAAGCCCAGTTCGTTCAGGAAGCCTTTCACAAGTTTCACATCGAAAGGATTCGCCAAATCAAGGGTCTCCTGCCGGAAATCGGTATCTTCAAAAGTCATTTTTCCTGTATAAAGTTGGATGAATCTCCCTGGCATCATCGGCCATCACTAACCACACAAAGATAGAGAGTGCCAGCAGATCGGCGGACCCGCCAGGTGAAATATTTTCACTTTTGCAATAACTGGCAAGCAGTGCCAAATTTGCCTCTGTGAAATTTGCCAGACATTCCTGGCAAAGATGTTGGAAGGTCGCCAGAGTTGCAGCTCCGCTTCGGTAGAGGATGTTGGTGTCGTTGTTGACAGAAGCAATGGCCAAAAAACATCTGGTCAATGCCTCTTCGTTGGTACCAACAGTCAATTGAGGCAATCCTTGCTCAAAAACGGTTCGAAAGCCACTCTCCGCCTCGCCTCTGGCACCGCTGAAACCAAATTCGCGGAATATCTTTTCTCCGTGTGTAAGTTCCCTGCCGGGGATCACCGCAAGTTCCTTCTTTGCCAAATCCCTGCAAATGGCAGATACGACAGTGCGAAACTGATCCATTTCAAAAGATCCGGACCTGCTGTAAATTCGGCCACAGGCGAAGAGGGAGAGCCCCATCAGGAAAATGGCTCCCTTGTGGGTATTGACCTTTCCGGTTGCTTCGTACATGGCAGCCTCCATTCTTAAACCAAGTTCTCTGACGATGGGCAATGCCTTCGCCTCATCGTCCTCACAAAAAGAGATTCCCGCCTGTACCAGGTCGCCGAACCATGGTGAGATGGCTGCAGAAGAATCCACGAAAGTGAGAAAACTCATATCGGCATGACTACCATTGCTAAATTTATCGACCAATCCCGGTTTGGGGGTGAGCGATATTTCATAAAGAAGAGCCTTCAGCGCATGGCCTGAGAGTCTTTTGACCAATGCATTTTCCGCTTGCTTCCTGCAATAGGCTTCCATCCGGCCAAACATAAATTCACGCAACTCATCGGTGTTGTGTCGCTTTTGGCGCCTGCAATCGATGGCGGCTTCGCTCTGACAAAAAAAGCAGATCTTGGCTTTGCCTGAGGAGACCGGATTTCCCTGCAAATCGTTCAAATCCAGATCAACGAAGCGTCCCAAAGGATGCTTTTCCTCAAAACTCTCGCAAATTTGTTTCCACTCCCCGAGTGGGAGATTCACGGCATCAATGGGGACCAGGAAAAAATCGCCTGCTTCATCAACCATTTGGGTGGCCATTTCCAGCTTCACGACCAACTGGTGAGCCGCCAGGTAGAATTTTACTTCATCCAGAGATTGGTTGAAAAAACGGTTGACAACCGGATTGCTTTTTGGATAGCCAGGCACATTCAGGCTCAGACTGAGACAAACAAAACCCTGCCCTGCCAATCGACTTTTCAGTCCGGCGCGTTGCTCGCGTGCATCCAATATGGCCTGGAGTGGTTCGATGGTAGTTTCTCCCCAATTATATTTTAATCTCCTTCTCCTTGAGCTGGTGGATCACATCAATGATGGTTCCGTCGCGGTACTCCACGAGCCCGACAATTTTATCGGTATATTCGAGCGGTGCCGGGATGCCCGTAATTTTATCCACCTCAATTTCCAGATCGTGAATCTCCTTGATGTTGAGTCCAGCCTTTCGAAGATTGTCCTCGAGTTCAGGGAAAGCCGGATTCACGCAGATGCCTCGTTCTGTCACCAGCACATGCACCGTTTCACCAGGTGTGACAATGGTGTGCACTCTTTTTTTGATGATCGGGATGCGGCCGCGGAAGGAGGGACAAACCACCACCGTCAGTTTGGCTCCGGAAGCAGTGTCCGAGTGTCCTCCGGAGGCACCCCTGATTTTCCCTTCGGATCCGGTAATTACGTTGACATTGAAGTCCACGTCAATTTCCAGGGCACCGAGTACCACCACATCAATCTTGTTGGTGATGCAGCCGCAATTGAACGGATTGGCATACAGGGCTGCCGGGATTTCGATGTGGTGCCTGTTGTTCAGCAAGGAATTACTCACCACGGCATCGAAGGATTGTACGTCGAAGATGGTTTCGAAGAGTCCTTCATTGAGCATGTCCACGCAATAGGAGGTGATGCCGCCCAGCATAAAACTACCTTTCAGTGCTTTTCTCTTCATCTTCTCGCGGATGAATTTGGCCACCGCCAGGGAGGCCCCGCCGGCACCCACCTGAAAGGCAAATCCCGGAACAAAGAAGCCGGAGTGTTCGATCACATCGGCGGCCAATTTTGCAATACGCAGGTCCATCGGGGAGTTGGTGATACGGGTTGTTCCCGTGGCAATCTTGGAGGCATCGCCGATAGAATCAACCAACACCACGTGGTCGATAAAATTTTGTGAGATGGACAGAGGGATGCAGGGAAAGTCGACCAGGTTATCAGTGACCACGATCACCTGTTTGGCATAACGGGCATCAATGACGGCATATCCGATTGAACCGAATGCAGATTTTCCGTGCGAGCCTGTCGCGTTTCCTTCGCAGTCGGCAGCAGAAGCCGGAATTACTGCAAGGTCGATCTGGATTTTGCCTGTGTGGATGCAACGAACCCTTCCGCCGTGCGAGTGAATCACCACGGGGGTATCCAAAACTCCCAGGGCAATGGCATGGCCAAGCTCGCTGCGAATGCCAGAGGAAAAGATCTTCGTGACGGTTTGATCCTTTAAATAGGGAAGGATCGGATCGTGGCATTCGTTCAAGGAAGAGGAGGCCAGCGTGATGTCCCGGATTCCCATGTTGTGCAGGATGGTGAGCGTCTGCACCAACAGAATATCCCCGTTTCTGAGGTGATGGTGGAAGGAGACGGTCATGCCGTTGTGCGGCTTGCTCCGGATGATGGCCTCCTCAAGGGTCTTGCAGAGTTTGCTCTGGTGTGGCAGGTAGGCCTTGTTTGGTGCGGGGATGGTGGGTTCGTCCATCCATCCCTTGCTCAACTTGGTCAATGCCCCCTGATAGGGTTCCAATTTCCCTATTCCCTCAATGTATTCAGGGATTTCCCTGCCTAAACTGTTTAACATGGTAGTTATATTTTATGCTTTACCCGTTATTTTTATTTGATCGCTACTTTTTCATTTGCCAAAATCCGGAAAACCGCGGGATTAATCAATCGACCGTTATGTTGGCCAGTCTCAATAGGTATTCCGCCCTGGCAACAATCGGTGCATCAATCATTTTTCCGTCGATCGCAAAAACGCCGATACCGGCTGCACTGTTAATTCTGAACTCTCTCACAATGCGGTAGGCTTTTCTGATCTCCTCCTCCGTCGGTGTATACACTTCGTGCACGATATCAATCTGGCGAGGGTTGATGACTGCCTTGCCTGTAAATCCAATCCGTTTGGCATATTCCGTTTCACGTCGCAATCCCTCTTCATCGTTCACATCCGGGAAAACGGTATCAATCACATCAATGTGACTGGCCTTGGCGGCCATGATGATCCTTTTCCGGGCGAAGTCGATGCCAATGCCATCCGGTGTTGGGATGATATTCATGTCGGCCGTCAAGTCCTGTCCACCAATGGTGATGGCATCGATGCGGCTGAATTTGCTGGCAATGCTGAAGACGTTCTGCACTCCCATCGCCGTTTCAATCATGGCGTGAAGGGTCATCTTGTTGTGCGGAAGCCCGTGCCTCTCTTCTATTCTTTCGATGATGTTCAGCAATTCGATGACCTCCTCCGGAGATTCCGTCTTTGGATAACGGATGGCAGAGGGCTGCAGCGGAACGATCTCTTCGAGATCCGCCAGGCCAAATGGGGTGCTCAGATGATTGACCCTGACACAAACTTCGGCATCGTAAAAATCCGTCACCTTGTACATGTTTCTGACGAGGGTTCGGGCAGCATCCTTCTGGTTCAGGGCTACTGCATCCTCCAGATCCAGCAGGATGCTGTCGGCCCCGTAGATGCCCCCCTGCTGAATCATGGCCGGATTGTTTCCGGGAATGTAAAGCATCGTCCTTCGATTCTTAAACTTTTTCATCGGAGATCTGTTGTTTTAAGGTTCCTTCCTGCATATCGAGCGAGCGCTTGATGGCTGTCTCAAGCCGGGCTTTGATGGTGGGTTCAAGCGCTCCCTTGTCTTTGGCGATCAGGTGAATATCCGTCATTTCAAACTGGTCGAGCAAATCGATGACAATTTCAGTGAAGCTCTCCCCAAATTGCTGCATGACGGAGGAGCTGATCTCAATTTTTCTTCCGGATTTGTCGGGAAGCGGTTCAATCAGCACGATGACATCGCTCGACTCAAAAGTTCCCGCCTGGGCTGCTATTTTTGGTTTCATACTCTGATTTTTAACAATCGTCGTCAATAAACGATAATTCGAATTTGTTTGGACAAGCACTCGTGGCACTCCTGCAAATGCCCTCAATTTTTATGCAAAATTAGGATATAAATCCGGCTGAAGGATGACATTTCGCAATATGATAATAAACAGGTAACATTTTTTATGACTACTCCCTTTGATTCTAAAAAAATATGTCGTATGTTTGCGACATTAGATATAAAAACATGAACAATTCTGAAAAATTTGACGACAACCTTCAGGATCTGGCAAAATTTGCCAGGGTTATTTCCCATCCTGCCCGACTGGCCATCCTGCAATACCTGGCGGAAACAAAAACCTGCATCTCAGGGGATATATCAGACTTCATCCCGCTCAGTCGTACCACAGTTTCACAGCACCTTAAGGAGTTGCGTGACCTGGGTTTGATCCATGGTGAGATTGATGGCCTCAAGATCAATTATTGTTTGTGCAACTCCACGCTTACCCGTTACAAGGAGAGGTTCTCCAGTTTCTTCGCAAACATCGGAACGTTTGAAATTGACTGTAAATGTTGAAAATTCACATCTTCCTATTTTCTCATCTTCTCATCTTCCATCCATGAAAATTCTCATCCTCTGCACCGGAAACAGTTGCCGCAGCCAGATGGCGCATGGCTTTCTTCAGTCATTTGATCCAAACCTCACCGTTTGCTCTGCCGGGACACAGGCATCCGGGAGACTGAATGCCAAAGCAGTTGCAGTAATGAAGGAGGCTGGTATCGACATCAGCCATCACACCTCTGATCCCGTAGAAAAATACCTGGACGATGCCTGGGACTATGTCATTACTGTTTGTGGCGGTGCCAATGAAAACTGCCCGGCCTTTTTTGGACAAGTCAAACACCGGCTTCACATCGGATTTGATGATCCGTCGCACGTGGTTGGTTCGGAAGCGTTTATCCGGAGCGAATTCCTGCGGGTGCGGGATGAAATAAATGCGGCATTTTACGATTTATACCTACATCAAATAAAACCCAATAGATGAGACCCGAAGACATCAAATCAGTGGTACGCGATAAATACGCGGAGATTGCCAATCAAAGCAAGTTAACCAATGAAACCTCCTGTTGCGGGGCAACGGGATGCTGCTCAGGAACCGACTATACCATTTTCAGTGAAAATTATGACCTGCTGGAGGGATACCATCCGGAGGCAGACCTAGGATTGGGATGTGGAATTCCCACTGAGTTTGCGCAGATAAAAAGCGGTGATACCGTGTTGGATCTGGGTTCGGGAGCCGGAAACGATTGCTTCGTTGCCAGGGCTTTGGTAGGCCCAACAGGAACGGTTATTGGCGTTGATATGACGCAGGCCATGCTGGATAAAGCCGTTGACAATGCCAGAAAACTCAATTTCAACAACGTTGTTTTCCGGCTTGGAGACATAGAAGATATGCCTGTAGAGGCAGAGACTGTCGATGTGGTCATCAGCAATTGCGTGCTAAAC
>TBL_comb47_HYPODRAFT_10003142_pt1 | contig 19827 bp, 13 predicted proteins | sample TroBogypolimnion_40_FD_10682 | JGI IMG/M metagenome (IMG submission 10682) | reverse complement strand
CCATGTTTATATTGCTTCAGACTTACAGATTGCTGGTGCAGCTTCAGCAGATACTATCTCAGCAGAATCTCGTATCAATGCTGGTACAGGTCTTTATGCTGGACCTTTAGGAACATATTCTGAAGGACCAATCACTTCGTTAGTGTCAGTAACTTCACCTTTAGCAACTTTTGCATACGCTTCTTGTGGTATTATGGATGCCGTGTTGATGACCGATACAATTAATTCAGGAATATTTAATTCTCATGTGCATATCGGTAACAAAGGTTTCCCAACAAGTCCACCTACATCTGAATTTTTTGGAGTTTAATTATGGCAATGGTTAATAATGCAACAGGTGTATACACAACATTAGGTTTTAATTTTAATGACCCTAATGGTGATATTCAAGTATTATCAGCTAATACTCAGGCACACTTAAATACAATGCCTGCTTTTATTACCTCTTGGCAGGCTCAAGATATTGCTAGTAATTCAGTAGGCAATTATTTTCAGAATCCGGTAGCAACTCCAGTAAACAATATCATCACAATATCAAATCAAATATACATTTTGGCCAATTCTATTGCTGGTAATGCCAATTCAACATTTTCTGGTACTGCCAATTTGGCACCGCTTATTCCTGCTGCTCAGACTTTAAATATTACAGCAAGTTCATTCCTGGCACATACAAATAGACTTTCTGGTGTAACACCATTCACAGGAACAGACCAAACTAATCCATACTATACTAATGCAACCAATTTTGGTAAAACTGCATTGTATATTACCAATCAAACAGACGGAATCATTAATAATTCACCTATTTTAGGTAGTTTTACTAGTATTCTTGTTGGTCCCCAGATTAGTGCTAATTCCAATACAATTACTTTAGATTATTCAACTTTGGCGGCTGGGGTAACAGGTAATACATTATCCAATACTCAGGTTTCACAAATTGTATCGGATTTGACTAATACAAATAGTTTTTTAAGCACCAGACAGAATGGTGATATCACATATTTTGGTAATTTACAGACTTTTGTAAATAATTACAATACCGTAAAACAGTTCAGTAATATGGGTGAAACACAAACTTATTTGATTAATAATTTCATTGGCACACCAAGTTTAGTCGCTAAACTGAATTCGTAAGGAAAATTCAAATTTTTCGTTCCGGCCCCGAAATATTTCCAAAGGTATCCTGAAGTTTCGGAACGTGTTTTACTCCAAGGCTCTATAAATAAAGAATGGCACTCAATCAAAAAATATACTCAGATATTGATTTCACTTTCACCAAAAGACCAGGTGTAAAGGATGTCGCTCTAAGTTACGACAATCAAGCGGTTATTAGGTCAATTCGTAATCTTTTATTGACAAAACACTTTGAAAGACCATTTAATCCTGAGTTGGGCGCCAATATTGACGGTTTATTGTTTGAACCTATTTCTCCAATCACATCTTCATTATTGGAAAATGAAATCAAAACAACAATACAAAATTTTGAGCCAAGAGCCAAATTAAATCAAATTAATGTGACTCCTAATGCTGACAAAAATGCTTATAATGTTTATTTAAGTTTTTTCATAGAAAACGCAACATTACCAACGACAGTAACACTTCTTTTAGAGAGAAATAGATAAGATGGCCGGCGCAAACTCTAATATTCAGATTACGGATTTGGATTTTAATAAGATTAAAACTAATCTTAGAACATTTTTACAATCACAAGATACACTTAAAGATTATAATTATGAAGGCTCTGCTCTCTCCACACTCTTAGATATTCTCGCTTACAACACTCAATACAATGCCTACTATTTAAATATGGTGGCCAATGAGATGTTTTTAGATTCAGCATTATTGCGTAGTTCTGTGGTATCTCATGCCAAATCTTTAAACTATGTTCCAAAATCTTCTACTGCTCCAAAAGCAACTATCGATTTAAATGTATATGGTGTGACTTCTGGTTCTTTGACTGTTCCACAATTCACACGATTCTTATCTGAAGCAGTTGATGGTGTGAACTATAACTTTGTTGCAACAGATTCAACTACTGTCAATGTTGTTAATAATACTGCAACTTTTAATAATCTTTCAATCAGCCAAGGTATCCCAGCAACATTAAAATTTACTGTTGATTCAGTTACCAATCCAACTTACACATTTGAGATACCAGAAACCAATGTTGATACTTCAACCATTTTAGTTACAGTTCAACAATCTGGTTCAAACAATGCTTCGGACACTTATACATTAGCAACAAATTTTTTAACATTGACAGGTTCTTCATTAGTATACTTCTTACAAGAAAGTATGACAGGAACATATCAAATTTATTTTGGTGATGGCATTTTGGGTAAACAATTAACTGATGGCAACATTGTTAATGTTTCTTATATTGTAACAAGTGGCACATCCGCCTATGGTGCAAACAACTTTGTATTGATGGACGCTATTTCTGGTTATGCAAATAATTCTGTAACTCCAATTACCGCAGCAACACAAGGTTCAACAAAAGAATCCATTGATTCTATTAAGTTTCAAGCACCCAAAGCCTACGCAGCACAAAATCGTGCAGTTACAAAGAATGACTACATCACTTTAATTCAGCAAAATAATTATGGTATTGCTTTAGATGCGGTCAATGTATGGGGTGGTGAAGAAGCTAATCCACCACAATATGGTAAAATCTTTGTTGCAGTAAAACCAACAGGCGGATATTCTTTAACAGACAACCAAAAACAAATTCTTGTCAATGATGTGATTGCTCCTATTTCTGTATTGACTGTCGTACCACAAGTTGTGGATCCAACATATATCTACCTTTTGTTTAATGCTTCGGTATTAGTTGATTTTAAGAAAACAGTATTGACATCTTCACAAATTCAAACATTAGTCACTAATGCAATTAAAACATATTGCAATGCAAATTTAAATACATTTAACTCTACATTTGTTGTCGGTGATTTAATTCAATACTGCCAAAATTTAGATAAATCTATTATTGCAGTTGACTTTGATGTATTTTTACAAAGACGGGTAATTCCCACTTTAAATTCTACTCAAAATTATACAATTGATTTAAATGCACCCATTGAAAACGGCATTGGAGATGAATCACTTCAAATCACTCCATCATTCTCAACATATGATTCTGCTGGCAATTTCTATTCGACAGTATACTTTGAAGTTGCGCCAGATTCTACTACCAACATTGATACCGTCACAGTAGTTTCTGGTGGCACAAATTATACTTCACCTATCGTCACTATCTCAGGCGATGGTACTGGTGCAACAGCAACCGCAACAGTAGAAAATGGCGTAATTACTGCTATTACTGTTGTTACTGGCGGAACTAATTATACTCAAGCGTCTATTGTTATTACTGACCCAACAGGTTCAGGAGCTTCAGCGATTGCAGTTCTTCGTGGCAACTATGCTCAATTGCGAACATACTATTTTGTTAATGGAGTTAAGAATATTTTAGGAGGTTCTGGACACAATTCATCTCCAGGTTCAGTAGACTTTAATACAGGTATCGTTACTTTAAATAGTTTTGCACCAACAGCACTAAACAATACTGATGGAATTTTACGGGTAAATGGTTATGCTGCCAATCGTATTATTTCTTCTACTTACAATAAAATTATTACATTAGATAATAACGACCCATCAGCAATTACAGTTAACGTTACTGCAAAGTAATTCATGTCTTATATCAATAAAACTTCGTTACTAATACCATCACAGTTACCAGAATTTGTTCGGGATAATCCTGACTACGCCACTTTTGTTACTTTTTTACAAGCATACTATGAGTGGATGGAACAAACCAATGGCGTAACATATGGTTCTAAAAATTTACCCAACTACTATGACATTGATACTACATTAGATAGTTTTCTTCAATACTATGAAAATGACTTTCTTTCATTCTTTCCTGAAGGTTCATTAGTAGACGAAAGAAAACTTATTAAAGTTGCAAAAGAGTTATATCAATCTAAAGGCACTCCAGCTTCTTATCAATTTTTGTTTAGAGTTCTTTATAATTCTGATGTTAACTTGTTTAACGCTTCCGATTATATTCTTCGTGCTTCTGATGGTAAATGGATTGTAACAAAATCTTTAAAATTAGCATCGATTGATCCTAACTGGTTGCAAACAATTAACTATCGTTTGTTTGGTACAACTTCTAAAGGTTATGCCACGATTGAAGATGTTATTATTGGTAATACAAGCACACAGATTGTTCTTTCTGGTATTGATAGAAATTTCACATCTGGTGAATTTGTTACCGTTGTAGACATTCATAATTCACCAGTATTGTTTAACGGCAATACTCTCACAAGTCAAATTATTGGTTTACTAAATTCTGTTGTTGTAGACCCAGCACATCCTGGTTCAGGTTATAATGTTGGTGACCCCGTAGTATTCTATGGCGGTTTAAATCCTGCTGTTACTAATCCTACGCCAGCATCAGGATACATTTCACAAGTTTCTGGTGCATCAATTACATCGGTTAATCCAGTTTACATCGGCCAAGGTTATAGGCCTGGTAGTTATACATCAATGCAAATTGGTTCTGGCTCAGGTACAGGATCCGGCGCATACGATATTGCAACAACATTTGACCCAAATCCTTATTACATTACTTTAGTTAATAATGATATTATTGGCGCAAAAGCAAACACACAAATTGGTGATGGCTCACATTTAGTAACATATAATTTTGCCAATCTAACAAGTGCAAATTATAATACTCAATTACAAGTAGCTCTTGGTTTTCCCGTTCTCAATACTTTTGGTATTTTAGGAACAACAGTTACATCAGGTGGTACAGGATACGATGCAACAACCACAGCAAATGCTACTGGTTATTATCAAACTGCTGGCGGAACATTAGAACCATTACCTAGTTTAGGTATTTTGGCGCCCGTTCAAATTGCTGCTGGTGGTATTAACTATCAAGTCAATGACAAGATTGTATTTACTGGCGGTACAGGTTATGGCGCTCATGCCAACGTAACAAGTGTATTGGCTAATGGTGCAATTGCTCAAATAACTTATGTGCGTGACCCTTCTGGTGCTACTGCTTACCCATTGGGTGGTATGGGTTATAGAACGGAACAATTACCAACAATATCAGTCAATACGGCAACAGGTTCCGGCGCATCACTTTATATTCCTGGTTTAGTTGGTGGTGATGCAACATTTACGATTAGTTCAACTTCTTATGGCCAAGTTCAACAAATCACTCTAACAAATGCTGGCCAAGATTATATTTCTGCACCAGGAATTTCTTTACGAGTAGAAGATTTATTGGTAAAAAATGTCAATGTGTTTAATCAACCAAAACAAGGCGATATTATTTACCAAGGATCCGTAACATCTGAAACATTTACGGCCAATGTAAATTCAATTAGTATTAATACAGCAAATTCTTCTAATTCTTATTTCAGTACCTATAATTTAAGAACATATGATTACAATGGTCTATTTAATCCTAATGCTTCAATTTATGTTCTTCGTAATGGTGTTGATATTGGTGCCAATTTACAATTATCTAATACAACGACAGGTATCTACACCAATGGCCGTAAGATTTATGGTAATGGTTCTGCCAAAGCAATTGCTAACTTCTTAAATGGTATTATTACAGGTGCTGGTTTCTATCAAAATGCTGACGGACAACCTTCTGCATATTCCGTATTAGAAAATTCAACTTATAATAATTACACATATATTCTTCAAGTTCAAGAAGCATTAGCTAAATATAAAAATACCGCATTATCATTCTTACATCCGTCAGGAATGAATTACAATGCCGTCAATTTATTGAAGAGCAAAGGTTCATTTACATCGAACATGATTGGTGAAGAACTCACCATCAAACCATTAAGTTATCTATTAGGCACTACGAGTTATGTGGCCAACTCATCACCTAATGCTTCCAATACAGTTGTCATATTCACCAATACTTCTGGTGCCAATGTAGCCAATGTGGTTCAAGCGAACTCATTCTTAACTATCTACACAACTTATGGCAAACCTTACTATTCTAAGGTAACAGGAGTTACTTCTAACATAATTACATTACAAGATGATTGGATTATATCTGTTCCAAATGTTGCTGTGGCAAGCGCTTCCGCCAATTCAAATGTCATAAATATCAGCAGCCTTACTAATGCTTGGAATATTGCTACTGGTAACATTGTATCATACATTAGTGACTTTATTCACATTTATGATTCAGTATCATTTGATGGTGTAACATATAAGACCATCACCCATGTAGACCAACCAGATGCTGGCACCAGAATATTTGTCAATTCTGCTTTCCCATCAGCTCAAACTGGTTACCTAAGCTTTAAAGCGAACGTAATATCAAGTAACGTATGGGTGAGTGGTATTACCTCAACAACAGAAACAATTGATATTACTAATGAAAATGACAACCCAATCACAACAGAAAGTGGAAGTATACTTCTAATAGGATAAGAAATGAGTTCAGTAAAGATTTCAGGACTGCCCACCAGTTCTAATTTAAATGTCAATCCAGCGCAATCTATATTTCCTACTACCGATTTGGTAACAGGACAAACTACACGCATTGATGCTAAGAGTTTAGGTACTACGCTTTACGCCAACAACAATTTAACTGTTGGTACTGGTGGTATTCTTCTTCCTAATCTTGTTGCACAGTTTACAGGCATTTCTAGTGGTTATACACAAGTTAATGAACAAAATATTAACAATCAAGGTACTGCTGACTATATTGTAACGGCTGACATTGGTAACGATACGAACTACTATATTGATATGGGTATTACCAACTCACAATATAGTAATGTAAATCCATTTAATTCATTAGGCACAGCAATTGAACCACTCTCTGGTTACTTGTATGTTACAGGTAATACAGTAACTAATTCAAGTGGTAATCTAGTTATTGGTACAACAAATCCAGGAACAGAAACACGAATTTTTGCTGGCGGTGTTAATGATAATAATGTGATTATCAAAATTAAATATAATGATGTTAAATTCCGTCAAAACACCATTGTAAACGTAGCAAACACTCTTTTAGTAAACACCGTTACATTCTATGACGGCACTTCAGCAAATAGTTTTTCTGCTGTTGCAAATGCGACAAATAGTATTGTTTATATTACTGGTGTAAATACATCACAAAACACCAATATTCAAGCAGCATTTAATCGTGCTAACTTGGCCAACTCTATTGCTAATACTGCAGTTCAAAACACCGCAGTCGTTCAATTACAAGCATTGACATTGACAGGCAATTTGATTGCTAACTCGGTGGGTCAAGGCATCTTTGTTGATTCTTTCACATCAAACAATGCCACATTTAGCAAGAACATGGTTGTATTAGGCAACCTTCAAGCTAATACATTACTAGGTAACATTTTCTTCTCTAATGTGGTAACAACAACTTCACAATCTAATACCATTATTTGGTACCCACAAGCATCAATACCACCACAACAAGTTGGACAGTTGTTTTATTATAGCAATACTCAGTCGTTAATTTTAGATACAGACATTGCTGGTGATAGATTGTCCATTTCTAAAGTTCTTTTCTTCCGTGGTTATAATAGTACCGGTTCAACTATTCCCGCCAACTCATTTGTTCGTTTAACGACAGGAGTTACAACTAACAATATTCCATATATTACTTTGGCTGATGCAACAAGTTCTGCTAATGCAACTGTTGCTGGTTTTGTTAAGAACGCAATTGCAAACGGCGCTTATGGTTTTGCCTACTCACAAGGCATTGTTGAAGAATTTAACTCAACCGGTTTGGGCAATAGTGGTGATATTCTTTTCTTATCTACAACACCAGGTCTTTCATCTAATGTGGCACCAGGCGGTGCTAACACAGTAGTTCAATTAGGTAGAATCATTGTAAGTGATGCTGTTCAAGGTAAAATATTCATCCAAAATCAATTACGCCAAGCATATGGTAGACCAAACGGACAAGTATTGTATGCTTATGCCAATAATATTATTTCAAGTAACTCAATCAGTATCAATGACTCAATCGGCACAGTTAATGCAAATAATATTATTGCAAATACTTTTGTGTATAGTTCTGCAACTGCAAACTCTGGTGTAACACAAACTGGTAGCAGAACAACTGCTGTGACCGCAAACGGCATTTCTGGTACAATTATTGGTTATTCTGGAAGTGGATTTCAACACGGTACAGGATATGTTTTCACAGTAAACAACAATCAAGTTTTACATACGAATGATATTGTTGTTGTTTCGGTTCAAAGCACTACTTGTCCAATACTTAAAGTTTCTGTATCTAATACTAGAGTAGGAAGTTTTGATGTTGCTGTATATAATGCATCTCCTGCAGGCAATGATGGAAGTTACACAGCGAATATAAACTTTGGAATAATCAGAGTCGGTTCCTAACGAATAAATAAAACATGGCAAATACAGTAAACGGAATATTGACAACATACGGCTCGGTTGTAGAGGTAGAGTTAACCTATTTCTTCTCAATTACGGCAGCTGGCTTCACGCCTAATGCTCAATCGACTTCGTATTTCTTCATTGGTAAACCTGACCAATGGCCAGACGATAATAATCCGCCCATTCCTACACAAGACCAAGCCTATCTTAAACAAACATATAAACATATGTTTGCGACTAAATTAATTACTTCGTCTAATTTATCACCTGTCATTCCTCGTATTGATTGGACCACAGGCACAGTATATACACCATATACTGATTATGACGATATGTTCACCTTTGATTCTAATGGTATCATTACAAAGCCATTCTATGTTCGTAATCGATATGACCAGATTTTTAAATGCTTGAGTAATGGTAATGGTTCTGCTTCCACGGTTGAACCTGTTCTACAAGCTGGTACAACAGATGCAACACAAACTCTTTACTTATCAGATGGTTACAAGTGGATTTATGTAACAACTATCGATAAAGGTTTGAAAAAGTCTTTCTTTGATAATCAATGGATGCCATTGGCAGTAGGTATCAATACTCCTAATCCATTAGTAACTGCAGGTTTAGGTTCTATCAATGCAATCAATGTGACCAACTCTGGTAACGGTTATTCTAATGGTGTGACTACTACTGTTGTTACAATTAATGGTGATGGTCAAGGTGCAACTGCTTATGCCAATGTATATAATAATATTGTGCAAGATGTTATTGTGACCAACACAGGAAACAATTATACATACTCAACAGTTACAATTTCTCCTCAAGCAGGTTATGCAGGTAATAATGCAACTGCTAATGCTATCATTTCACCTATTGGCGGTCACGGATATGATCCAGTATCAGAATTAGGTTGCAATCATATCATGTTATCAACAGAAATTGATGGTTCCGAGAATGGTAATGTGCCTACTGATGTAGCATTCCGTCAAGTCGGTATCATAGTTAATCCTTTATTGATTGACGGAACTGTACCTACTGGTTCAGTTTACAACACTTCAGATTTGGCAACCGTATCTTTTGGTTTAGGTTCTTTCAGTTCAGGTGAAACAGTATATCAAGGTTCAAACTTAAATAATGCTAATTTTACGGCTACAGTTTGTTCTTTTGACCAAGGAAACAATGTGGTTTCGCTGATAAATACAGTAGGAACATATACTTTAGGTGGTGCATTATATGGTGCAACATCAGGTACTTCAAGAGTTCTGTTACAATATACACCAACTAGTTTCTCTGTTGGTTCAGGTTATGCGATGTATTTTGAAAATAGACAACCCGTTCAGCGTTCACCAAATGGCAACGAACAACTCAGATTAGTTTTAAGATTCTAAGGCAGAATAATGATTAATTACAATGTAGATCCATACTATGATGATTTTGATCCTTCAAAAAATTACCATCGTATTCTTTTTCAACCAGGTCGTGCAGTTCAAGCTCGTGAATTAACACAGTCACAAACTATTCTTCAGAATCAAATTTCTGAATTTGCTTCAGCAATCTATTCCCAAAATACACCGGTTTCTGGTGGTCAAGTTACTACCAATTTAAAATGTAATTATATCAAGTTGAACACCATCTATGGTGGTTCTTCTATTGTTGCGGCCAACTTCTTAAATAAAACAATTACTGATTCTACTGGCACAATCAATGCTCGTGTTATTGCTACTGCCGAAGCCACAGGTAATGCAACTGTTGCTGGTGATCCACCAACATTGGTTGTAACTTATCTTTCTGGTACTCAGTTTTCTGATGGTATGACTGTCTACATTCAGACAGCTTCTACAATTTCTCCTGCTGCTACAACAATTGGTTCTACTGGTGGTACAACTTCAGTTGGTAATTCTTCTGTTGCTTCTATTTCTGCTGGTGTATTTTATGTTGTAAATGGTTACAATGAAATCATTAATGCGGATGGCACATCAACAAACTATTCTATTGGTAACTTTGTTAATGTATTACCTCAGACCGTAATTCTTGATAAGTATGACAATAATCCATCATTGCGTATTGGTCTGAATATTACAGAAAATACTGTAACAAGTTCACAAGATTTAACTTTATTGGATCCTGCTGCTGGCGCTTCTAACTATCAGGCTCCTGGTGCAGACCGTTATCAAATTATTTTAACACTTGAAACTCGACCACTTACTTTAGGTAATGATGATGGCTTTATTGAGTTGTTGAAAACTCAAACAGGTCAAACTCAGACACAAACTAATTCAACAGTATATTCTGCTATTGATGACTACTTTGCTAAACGTACCTATGATACTAATGGTGACTTTATTGTTAATTCATTTAACATTACACCATCTACCAATACTGCCAACTCACAACTCTATGACGTAAATGTTGGTCCTGGTATTGCTTATGTTCGTGGTTATCGTATTGAGAATCAAGCATCAATCAAGTTAACCAATTCTCGTTCACGCAACACAGTATCACAAAATAATAATCCTGTATTTGTAGATTATGGTAACTTCATCTATATTGATACAGTTAAAGGTTTGTTTGATGTAACTACATTACCTGCTATTGATTACCATTGTGTTCCTTATGCAAACGTATCAACAGCAAACACGACAGCATACAACGCAACTAAAGTTGGTTCTGGTTATATTCGTAACTTGATTTACGACCACAATGTTACTGATGCAAATACATTGTCTTATGTGTATCGTGCTTATGTGACGGACTTTACTGCAAATACTATTTCTGGTAATACCTCTACCGCTACATCAACAACACTTACCATCAATGATGTTTCAAATGCTTTCTCTAATGTGACTGGTGCTTATGTTGGCACTACGTTGTCTATTGATTCTGGTACCTCAGGTGGTGATTTAAGAACCATTACTGGTTATAATGGTTCAACAAAAGTAATTACTGTTAATAAAGCATTTTCTATTGTACCAGATACGACAACCAAATTTTCATTGAAGTTTAATATTGGTAATGCAAATTCTTTGATTAATCAATCTTCATTGACTATCAATGCTAAAGCCAATGTAAATGCTTCAGGCAAAACATATTCACAAACAGGTGGTGTAACAATTGGCACTACAAATGTTCAAGCTGGCGGAACACCAGAATTAATTTATAGAATTGGTTATCCATTCTTAGCTGGCATCAACAATTCACAATATAGTTCGACTGAAGTATTCCGTAGCAAATCATTCTCTAATGTATCCGGTGCTTCACAGATTCAAATTACATTACCTGTTGGTATTCAAAATATTGTTGACTTTGCTGGCGGAACAGGAACATTATCAACATCAGCTATTGAGCAAAACTATACTGTTATTTGTACCTCAAATGCTGGTTCTCCAACTATTAACGTAGGCGATGTAATTCCTTTTGTTACTGCTGGACGCTCCGTAAGTATCTCTACTGATAAGAATACATTGACATTAAATACAACAGATACCGCCAACGTAACAACTGGTATGACTGTTTCTATTATTGCTAAAGTGAATATTACCAATGGCGATGATACCAACCATGTGGTACGTGCCAAGAATTTGGTAACAGGTAACACTTCTGTTGTTTCCACTTCAGGTCCTGATGGTGTAGTTGCCAGTTATTCTTATGTGGATTTAACTAATGGCCAAGTATACATTCAAAATGCTGGATTGGTATCTCCAGGAAGCGCACAGATTCTTTATGTAACAGACTTGAAGAGCATCGCTAAGATTATTGACACAGGCGCCCCAGGAACTGTTCCTAATGTGTCCATGTTAGGTAGTCCCTCGTATGATATTACCTCACATTATAACTTTGATAATGGACAGAGAGATAATACCTACGAACACGCCAGAATCACTTTAAAACCAGGAGTTCCACAACCAAAAGGTAACATTCTGGTAATCTTTAATTACTATAAACATACCGGTGGTGATGGTTACTTTACTGGTATGTCTTATCTGTCACCAATCTCTACCAGTCCTGAAGCATACGGTTCTATTCCAAGTTATACAGCTAAAGATGGCACAACATACAATCTCCGTGATTGTTTAGATTGGAGACCTTCTCGCAAGAATGGTACTGCAACTAGAACTTTTGAATATACAGGTAATCCAGCGTCTGATGATACCGGTTTTTATATTCCACAAGACTTAACAAATTTCACAAGCAACTATTCTTACTATCTTGCTCGTAATGATATTCTTGTATTAAGTAAAGATAATAGTTTCCAAATTGTCAATGGCGTACCTTCAACGGTACCTGTATTACCTTCACCACCTGATGGTTCATTGGTCATTTCTAATTTGTTCAATGACCCGTATACCGCATTTATTCCAAGCGAAGCACCATCTGGTGTATTGCCTAATCTTTCTGTTCAAGCAGTTCAACATCAACGCTTTACAATGCAAGATATTTCCAACTTGCAAAATCGTTTGAACAATATTGAATATTACACAAGTCTTTCTTTACTTGAACAAAATACTCAAGCATTACAAGTACCAGATTCAAACGGTTTGAATCGTTTCAAAAATGGTATTTTGGTAGATGACTTCTCATCATTTGCTTCTATTGATACTGCTAATCCAGACTTCAATGCTTCTGTTGATACTGTTAATAAGATAATGTCAGCATCACAAACAGTTACAAATTATCCATTGCAATCTTCTGTATTGTATAATGCTTTGGGTAATGTTTCTAACACAGCATTATCTGGTTTAGGATTTGGTGTTAATTCTATTAATTATACTACTAATCAATTCTCGTTGCCATATACAACAACTGCATTAGTAACACAACAATTAGCATCTAATACAATCAGTTTAAACCCATTTACAACACCAATCTATCAAGGTTCTTTGGCAATTAATCCTCCAATGGACAATTGGGTTGATAATACTAAAGCGCCAGATTTATTGTTAGTTGATCCTAATATGACTTTGTATCAACAAAGTTCTACATTGAATGTGCTTCAAGTAGGTAATTGGCAAACTGTTCCTGGTTCACAATATTCAACATCTAGTTTCTTAGGTTATACAATTGGCCACGGCATCAATTGGAGTCCATTTGGTTATGTTGGTTACGGATCAACACAGGTTAATACCTATCAGTCACAAAGTCAAACAACATTGACAGGTTATTGGTCACAGTTACCTTCAACATATAATAACACAAATGGCTTTATTACTAATGTATCAATTCAACCATACATTCGTGCTCAAGATTTGACTGTTTCCGGTGGTTCATTAAAAGTAAATACACCATTAACAACATCATTTGATAATACGATTGTTGATCCATATATTTCATTACCAACTGTTATTGAATTGACTAATGTTTCCGGCACATTTGCTACAGGTGATATGATTGGTTATATTTCAGGTGGTAATTGGTATACAGTAGGTACTGTTCTTGATGTATACAATTATCCAAATACAACTAATACTCGTTTGTATGCTTTTGTATCATCACAAGCAATTACAGCAACTACAATTACAACCTATTACAATGCTAAGTTTGATGGCAATGGAAATTGGATCTCTGGTTCCGCTACTGCTTATGGTACTCCAAATGGTGGCGTAGTCAATGGTGTAACATTGAACATGACTGGTGGAGTTGTTGCTGCTGACAATGGAACTACAACAAGTGTTTCTGGTGGTGGTACATATGCAACTAATGTAACTCAAATTACTTTAAGTCCATTGGCATCTGCAACCAATAATTTCTATACTGGTTCTACAATTAGTATTACTTCTAATAATGGTTCAACTTCAACAACATATACTGCCAATGTAACAAACTATGTTGGTTCTACTAAAGTTGCTACATTAGATACACCAGTAAATATTTCTCTTGGTTATAATAGCACAGCAGGATTAATTACTTCATCTTACCGTATTCATGGTAATAAGAATTGGTCTAATAACACAAGTTATTTGTTAGGTATTTCTAATGGTGTTGCACCACAGATTTCAACCAATGAAGCTGGTTCATTCTCTGGTTTGTTCTCAATTCCAGCATCTACATTCCAAAATGGTCAAAGAATCTTCCGTGTAGATAATAGAACTGTGCCGACAGACCCAACATCAGCAACTACATTTGCTACGGCAACATTTACTGCTTCTGGTTTGTCCACAACATCACAGAATTTGGACTTCTCACCATCTATTGATTCTGCACCTAATACATTCTCAGCCACACAGTATCAATATAATCAATTGATTTCTACATCAACTGTTTATTCTAGATGGGATCCTGTAGCACAAACATTTATTATTGATAAACAAAATTATCCAAATGGTGTATTCTTGACTTCTGCAAAATTCTTCTTCCAGTCAAAACCAACTACATCAAATTCTCCTGTTCGTTTGTCAATCGTTGGCACTTTAAATGGTTATCCAAATGGTACAGAATTGGATCATTCTATTGTAACTATGACACCAGATATGATTAATGTATCCGATAATCCACATTATTTGGATTCTACAACATATACTGACTTTGAGTTTGATGCTCCTGTATTCATTCAGCCAAATAAATTATATGCCTTTGTTTTACATTCACAATCAACTGAATATAACATTTATTTGGCTGCACAAAATGCTACAGCAATTCCTTCTTCTGTTAAGAATTTGCCAACAGACCCAACACCAACTGTAATTACTAAGATTGGTGCTGCACCATATGTTGGATCATTGTTTGAATCACAGAACTCTATTACATGGACTGCTGACCAAACTAAAGCATTGATGTTTGTATTGAATCAAGCACAATATGATATCACTCAGAATCCTAAGATTCAATTTATTGTTCCAACAGGATTGCCAAATCGTAAATCCGTAGTTAATGATGTTAATCGTTTTGTTCAAGCAAATACAATTAGTAATTTGAGTGGCACATATTCAACATCAAATGTATTGTCTGATGCTTATAACATTACCACAACTGATTTGTTACCAACTACAACAAATATTAATTACACCTACAATGCAACAATTGCAAAAACAGGTTCTTATGCTGGCGAAACAACAGTTCAACCTGGTCGTTATGGTTCACCAACATTGAATAACATTTATTTGAATGATGGACAAGGCGAACGTGTATTAGTTGCCAACTCTAATAGTTCATTCTTGTTATACGCTTCATTATCATCTAATGATCCTAATGTTTCACCTGTTATTTCTGATGATGGTTTGGCAGTTTATAATGTTCAATGGAATATTAATAACTTACCAGTAACTAACTCACAGATTACTTTAGTTTCTGGTGGCTCTGGTTACAATAACGCCAACTCTATCTCAGTAACAGTATCTTCACCTGATGTTGCTGGTGGAACAATTGCTGTTCTTGGTGCCAATGCTGCTAACGGCAACATTGTTTCTGTATATGTCCAATCTGGTGGATCTGGTTATTTGGCACCACCAACAATTACTATTAACGATGCTAATACAACACCGGGTTCTGGTGCAACTGTTCAAACTGTTTCAGAATATTCACCAAAAGGTGGTAATGCTGCTACACGTTACATCACTAAGAAAGTGGTGTTAGCACCAGGAAATGATTCAGGCGACCTACGAGTATACTTGACTGCTTACCGCCCATCAGGTAGTAACATCTATGTCATGTATAAGATTTTGAGTTCATCTGATAGTTCTGCATTTACTGACCAATCGTGGCAGTTAATGACACCTGTAAATAATGGAAGTTTCTTCTCAACAACAATTGGTAATACACAAGAAATTGAATATGCTCCAGGTGTAAACAATATAGCAAACAACTATATTCAATATACAAGCACTAGCGGAACAACATACAAATCGTTTATTCAGTTTGCTATCAAAGTAGTTTTGACTACATCCGATAATACTAATGCTCCATACTTAACAGACATTAGAGCTTTGGCATTACCACCAGGAACAGGAATCTAATATGAATTTTGTTAAAGTAACAGGCACTTCTTTTGTGCGAGATATCAATTCTATGGGTTTGAGCAATACTGATACTGTTGCCAAAGACGAATATTATAGCAAGTTACGAATGATGAAGTCCCAAAAACAAGAACTAAATATGGTCAAAGAAGAAATTGACAATGTTAAAATTGAGATGAGTGAAATTAAGCAATTGCTCCAACTATTAATCAGTAAACAATAATGGCAAATAACGTAACCATACTTAGCTACGCCAATACCTTTGGTGATTGGGTAATCAATACCAATCAACTCGCCAATGAAGTCAATACTATTGGTAAAGGTAACTACACCAAAGATACTGGTCTTTTGACCATTAATTCTCCAGGTACTGGCCTACAAGTATCTAATAATTCATTGTTTACTGGTAATGTGGTTATTGCTGGAACAGGTCAAGCACTTCAAGTTAACCATGACGCCATTATTACTGGTAACCTGACTGTTGTTGGAAATACTTTATTCTCTGGTTATGAGATCGACCTAAAAGATATTAGTTCTAACACAATTCATGCCAATACTGGTACAATTATTACTCTAAATGTTACGGGTAATGAAACTGTTGGTGGAAACTTAGGCGTCACAGGAAATACAACTATTGGTGGTAACTTAACTGTTGCAGGTAATACCAATATTAACCTAAATGAGATTGTTGCTGGTACTATCACCGCCAATACTCTGGTGGCCAATAATTCCGCCACACTAAATACTGCTAATGTCACAAACAACCTAGGTATTGGTGGTAATACCTATATTACAGGTAGTCTGACCGTTACAGGAAATACCAATCTCACCATCGATAATATCAGTATGAATGAGATTGTGACTGGAAACCTAACTGTTAATGGTGATTTTTCTGGTACAGGTACCGCAAACTTAGCGACAAATATTCTGGCCACTTCATTGGCCTTTTCAATTGCATTAGGATAAATATAAAAAGGTAAAGAGAGAAATATAACATGGCAAACACCTTCAAATCGGCTGGTTTATCAAACGTTACAGCAAATACAGCACTATATTCTGTGCCTTCAGCTACTCAGACTACTGCCATTGGCCTTGTAGTTGCTAACAAAACTCAAGGTACTGTTACGGCAAACGTAACGATTAGTCGTGCCGCAAATACTTACTACATCATTCAACAAGCACCAATCGTTACTGGTTCATCTTTAGTTGTAATCGGTGGTGACCAAAAAGTTGTTCTTCAAGCTGGTGATGGTGTTAATATTTCAGCATCTGCCAACGTTGATGCTTTCATTTCTGTATTAGAAATCGCTTAAGGTAAACAATGAGTTACTTAGGATCTAGTAGTTCTCTATACGACCCAACAAGAAATACACCACGCAGCGCACAAGTATTTTCTGGTGATGGCGTTACTACCGTATTTAATTTACAATATTCAGTAGCACAATCTACTGACATTGAAGTTATTGTTGAAAACGTTATTCAACAACCAGATTATGCCTATACTGCAACAGGTAACTTACTTACATTTACTGGCACACCAAGACCTGGTACCAATAACATCTATGTTAATTACAATAGAACTGCTGGTCTAACTGGTACTGTTCCTGATGGTTCAATCTCATCTTCTAAATTAGCAACAAACATTCGTTTATTGGCAACAGACCAATACACAGGTAACGGCTCAGCAACTCAGTTTGCTCTCTCTGATACTCCTGCTGATGCAAACTCATTAGTTGTTACTGTTAATGGTGTAACACAAGCTGCACCAACAAACTATACAACAAGCGGTAACATTATTACTTTCACTTCGGCACCTTTAGCTGGTGCCAATGTGGTGATTCGTAACTTAGGCTTCAGAACAACATCAACATTGTATGCTTTAAGTGCTGGCACACCAATCGTTCAGCCACAGATTACTGGTGGTACAATCAATCTAGCATCTTCTGTTTCCACAACAAACGGATTCAACGTATACGATTCCACAGGTACTCAATTAAAAGCCGGTATCAATGCAAACTATGTGTTGACCTCTAATCCGTTCTTTCTAAATAGTAATACTGTTTCAGCTAACGTAACAATCCCAAGTGGTTACAATGCGTTTGCTGTAGGTCCTCTAACACAAGCCGGCAACGTATCTATTACAGTTGCTTCAGGTTCAAAATACGTTATATTCTAAGGTTAAAACATGGCGCTAATATATGACGGTACATCCGGTATAACATTTAATGATGGTACTCAGGTTGGCTCTGCAAGCCAGATGGGTATTCGGAATAGAATCATTAATGGCCATATGATTATTGACCAGAGGAATGCTGGAACTAATATAGTTCCAACAGGAAATCAATATTCAGTTGATAGATGGGTATATGCTACAAATACCGCTAGCAAAATGAACATCAAACAAAACCAAGGCGGTGTTACTCCTCCAGCAGGTTTTACAAATTATCTTGGTGCTAATACTGCTACTGCGTATACAGTTACAAGTTCTGATTATTTTGCTTTTATACAAAATATTGAAGGATATAATTGTTTTGATTTGGCATGGGGAACTGCTGGTGCTAAAACTTGTACCTTATCTTTTTGGGTTCAATCTTCTTTAACTGGCACTTTTGGTGGAGCAATTAATGCTACATCAACACCATACACATACCCATTTACATATACTATCAATTCAGCAAACACCTGGCAATATGTAACTATATTAATTCCTGGTTTAACATCAGGAACAATGAATTTGACAAACGGAGTTGGATTGCAAGTTTGGTTTGGTATGGGCGTAGGTTCAACATATAGTGCCGCTCCAGGAGCTTGGACATCAGGAAATTATCTTTCTGCTACAGGTGGAACATCAGTAGTTGGTACGAACGGTGCAACATTCTACATCACTGGTGTTCAGTTTGAGAAAGGCTCTGTGGCCACTCCGTTTGATTTTAGATTGTATGGTAAAGAGCTTCTGATGTGTCAACGTTATTATGCAAAATCTTACGCACAAGGAACAGTACCAGGTACTGCATCAATCTATAACGGAGCTTTACAGAGTTATGTTGGTACTGGTAGTAGTGGAGCTTCTTTACCATTTAGATTTCCGGTTTCCATGAGAGCAGTGCCAACTATTACTTTTTACGATTTGGCTGGAACATCAGGAAAAGTTTACGCTAATGGTAATGGTGTAACTCCAGATGCTCAAACATCTTATTATGGTACAGATGGTGCATACTTTGGTCAAACAAGTGTAACAAGTGGTGGTGTTCAATTGCTTGCTCAATATACTGCCTCAGCGGAGTTATGATATGTATAAATTAATTAAAAATAGAATTACGAATAATGATGATGGTGTAATTCGCCTCTCTGACGGTGCTATTATTCCATTTGACCCCGATAACACCGATTACCAAGAGTACCTTAAATGGTTATCAGAGGGTAACACACCAGAGGCAGCAGAATAATGGCACTAATT
>TBL_comb47_HYPODRAFT_10003141_pt1 | contig 19827 bp, 17 predicted proteins | sample TroBogypolimnion_40_FD_10682 | JGI IMG/M metagenome (IMG submission 10682) | reverse complement strand
AGGTTCAGGACTATATCTTCAAACGCTATGGGCGTGATCATACGGCTTTACTGGGCGCTACTTCAACGTTTAAAGACCGTTCTATTTACCGTGAACTGGGTAAAGTCTTCGGGCTTCCCAAAGAGGAAATTGATGCTCTGGCGGACAATCCGAATGACGTGCAGAATTCAAACAAGATTACCCGGATTATCAAAACCCTGACCAATAAGATGGTTGATTTCCCCAATCTTCGCAGCATTCATGCAGGCGGCATATTGATTTCGGAGGAACCCATCACCTATTACACAGCTCTTGATATGCCCCCAAAAGGTTTTCCAACGACCCAATGGGACATGTACATGGCCGACGATCTGGGTTTCGAAAAGCTGGATATTCTCAGTCAACGGGGTATTGGGCACATCAAGGAGGCGGTTGATATCATTCGTGAAAATAAAGGAGAAGATGTTGACGTGCATCGGGTAGACGATTTCTTTGAAGATGAGCAGGTAAAGCTGCAACTAAGAACGGCTGAAACCAATGGCTGTTTTTATATTGAAAGCCCGGCCATGCGTGGTTTGCTGACTAAATTACATTGCGACAATTACCTGTCGCTTGTAGCGGCGAGCTCCATTATTCGGCCCGGAGTAGCTAAATCGGGTATGATGAAACAATATATCGAACGGTTTCACAAGCCCGAATCCATCAGCTATTTGCACCCGGTAATGAAAGAACAGCTTGAAGAAACCTATGGTGTGATGGTATACCAGGAAGATGTCATCAAAGTAGCTCATCATTTTGCAGGACTCGATTTGTCTGAGGCTGATGTACTGCGTCGTGCCATGAGTGGAAAGTTTCGTTCCAAGGTTGAGTTTCAGCGTATCGTAGATAAGTATTTCAGCAATTGCCGTGAACGGGGATATCAGGAAGAAGTCACTCGCGAAGTATGGCGGCAAATCGAGTCGTTTGCCGGATATTCATTCTCAAAAGCACATTCAGCCTCATATGCGGTCGAGAGTTTCCAGAGCCTGTACCTGAAAGCGCATTATCCGCTCGAGTTTATGGTGGCCGTGATCAACAATTTTGGAGGATTTTACCGTACCTGGGTGTATTTCAATGAGGCACAACGCTGCGGGGCACATATTGAACTGCCTTGTGTAAACCGAAGCAGGAATGAAACACGGATTACTGGAAAGACTATTTATATGGGGTTTGTACATGTTCAGAATCTCGAACAATCCGTCATTTCAAACATACTGAATGAACGGAAACTGCATGGTGATTATTCCTCCCTTTCTGATTTTATTGAACGGACAGCCATCACCAAAGAACAATTGGTCATTCTGATACGTTTGGGCGCTTTTCGTTTCACCGGAACCTCTAAAGCCGAACTCTTATGGAAGGCGCATATGCTTCTGAATAAAACAGTCCCGGCAGTCCGGAGCCACGCTATGTTTGAAGCAAAGCCAAGGGAGTTCATTCTTCCAAAGCTTGAGCAGTCTGTCCTGGGCGATGCCTGGGACGAAATTGAACTGATCGGCTTCCCGGTCTCGCTGACTGCTTTCGATATGCTCCAGACTAATTTCAGGGGAGAACTGATGGCAAAGGAGGTAATGAGTCATATTGGACAAAAAGTACGTATGCTGGGGCGTTTAGTCACCATTAAATATGTAAGAACCGTTCGGAAAGAGATTATGCACTTTGGAACCTTTATTGATGTTCAGGGTGAATTCTTTGACACTGTACATTTTCCTCCTTCATTAAAGTCCTATCCGTTTCGGGGAGATGGCATGTATCTGATCCTTGGCAAAGTGGTTGAAGAATTTGGCTTTCCCAGCATTGAAGTTGAAAAGATGGCAAAGATGCCCATTCAGGCAAACCCTAAAGCGTAATGCTATCCTATTGGTTCCAAGGATTAATGATAGTCAAGCCAGAAATATTTTTAAAATCTTCTGTATTTCTGGTTATCAGGGTGAATCCATAAATCAGAGCAGTTGCTGCAATAATGGCATCCGGAAGTTTTAGTCGATGCATTTTGCGTATTTCAGCAGTTTTCAGTTTTATTGTTTTTTCAAGTTCTATTACCTGAGAATTGCTGATAAAACCATTCAAAACCTCTAAGTCTTTTTCTGTAGCTGTTTTCCAGCAAAGCAATTCTATTTCAGTAATGGCTGAAATAATTGGTGATTCTTCTTTCAGTATATCATCAATAAATATTTCTGAAGAAGGAGGAAACTGCTGCTGGAGGTAATAAATAACAGTATTTGTATCCCAAAGGTATTTTATTCCCATGCGCTACGAAGATCATTGAATTGTTTATCTATTTCAATTAAGGATTGTTTTTGCATAGCTCCTTTGTATTTTGCAGCCCAATTGATATGAATTTCGGCCTTTGGTTTTTCTTTTCGTACCCGAATAAGCTGCAATAATTCCAATTCATGCAAAAGCTTAATAGCTTTATCATTTATAATATCTATGGTTAAAGTCTTCATCCTGTTTTAATATTAATTTGTAGCTTCCTTTCAAAGCAAAGATAAAAAATATTCATTGGAATATTTTGACTTTCAGTTATTATAGACCTACTATTCTTTTCAGCGCCCTCTCATTTTGTTTGACGGAAGATATATTTAGCGGAATCAGAAAGATATTACACCTCTACAATTAGTTTGCCCAGGTTCTTACCTTCAAACAGCGCGATTAAAGCTTCAGGTAAACTGTCAAATCCTTTGTAGGATGTAGTTTTATATTTGAGCAAGCCATTGCTTACCCAACCGGTCAAAGCTCTTAAACCTTCAGGAAAACGATCAGAATAATTGCTGACAATAAAACCCTGCATCAAAGCACTTCGTTTCAGGATAGTTGGTTGAATGCGTGGCCCGATGGATTGATTTGTAGCGTTATAGAGTGAAATCTGACCACAGACAATAATCCGTGCACCTTTATTGATTTGTGTATTTACCGCATCAGAGATTTCCCCGCCAACGTTATCAAAATAAACATCAATTCCCGAAGGACAAGCCAAAGCAATAGCCTCTTCCAGATTTTTGGTGGTTTTATAGTTTATAACCGCATCGAAGTGCAGTTCTTTCAGCAGGTAATCTTTCTTGACATCATCTCCAGTGATTCCGACCACTCTGCAACCCTGGATTTTGGCAATTTGTCCGACGACCATTCCAACGGCACCTGCAGCATCTGAACCCACGACAGTTTCACCTTTTTGTGGCTTACCGATGTCGTGCAAACCAAAATAGGCTGTAAGCCCTGGCATTCCAAGAACACCAAGAAAATAACTCAGAGGTGCTGTTTTTTCATTAAGTACCTGCAACCCTTTAGCCGGAATGACCATCTCTTCCTGCCAGGGAAGACTGCCCAAAACGTAATCGCCAATTTTCAGTTCTTTCGCTTTACTTTCCATTACCCTGGCGATCAGTCCGCCAACGATGGCTTCACCCACCTGATAAGGAGCTACATATGATTTGGCATCGCTCATCCTTCCACGCATGTATGGATCTACCGAAAACAGATGTGCGGCTATTCTGACTTCTCCATCGGCTACCTCAGGAACTTCAATTAACCTTGTCTTAAAGTTATCCAATGTTGGTTTGCCTGTCGGTCTTGAATTAAGTATAATTTGTTTTGTCATGTTTAATGAATAATTTAATGGATTTAATGATCTACATATCAATTTATTGAGCAATTCAATTTGTTTTAAATATTTTTAGGTGTTCAATTTTAACATGAATTACCTGAATACATCCCAATTAAAACAGTTTCAATACTTCAATTGTTTTTAACAATTCATCAATCAAAGAATCGTATTTCAATCTTTTATCTTTATTTTGTAACTTAATCTAAAAATCAGGTATTGACAGGAGGCATAAGTTATTGTTTTTGCCAAATGGAGTACTGTTGAATTGAAACTTAGCTGATCTATGGGAACTTTGGCAATGAATATACGGGCAATAATCATTCAGGTAATTGATTATTTCTATACACCATTCAGGGGTCGTATTCCTTTGGAAACATTCAGGTATGCCGCAACCGGAGGATTTAATACGGTCCTCGATATATTTCTTTATTTTATCTGTTATAACTTTGTTGTCGATAAGCATGTGGTTGATTTGCAGATTGTCTCCATCAGTCCACATATTGCTGCCTTTTTTATTGTTTTCCCGGTTACTTTCTTCACCGGTTTCCTTTTTGCCAAATACATCACTTTTACCAATTCCCAAATTCGCGGACGGATTCAGTTTATCCGTTATATGGTCTCAGTTTCCGGTTCTATCTTCCTGAACTATGTTTTTCTGAAAGTTCTGGTCGATTTCGGAGCATTGTGGCCAACCCTTGCTAAAGTCATTACAACAGGGATTGTTGTCGTTTACAGTTACTTTGTTCAGAAATTCTACACCTTTAAAACCTCCGTTTTGGTAGCATCAAGGATTTGAAAGCCTGCCAATTCAATTGATGATAGCCCATTAATCTAAAGGGTTATACTTTTTAATCAAAAAATAAATCCATAGATCGTTTCTCAAATCGATTTTGCTTTATCTTTGCCGATGAATTGGTGATACCCGTTTGGGCATCAAGAGGGAATCCGGTTAAATTCCGGAGCTGTACCCGCAGCTGTAAACTCTGTATATTTTTTGCTATTCGTGTCACTGTCCCGTATATCTCGGGATGGGAAGGCCGCAAGAAAGGAGTAAGCCAGAAGACCTGCCATTCGTGATACAATATTCAAAGCTTTCGGGAGAAAAAGCTTGGAGTAACCAAAATCAATCACCCTCGGTTATTTCAGCAGTTTTGCGTATTGTAATTGTTTTGAAACCATTCAAAATTATTACATAATGAAACACATCTACATGGCAGTTCTTGCCGCCTTTTTCGTTTTTAATGCAACAGCACAATCAGTTGCCAGTTTTGATGACCTGACCCTTGCTCCTGAAAGCTTCTGGAATGGATCAGATCAATCCGGAAGTTTTAAAAGTGGTGGAATTGCCTTCAACAATTCGTATAGTACAGCTTATCAAAGCTGGGACGGTTTTGCTTATTCAAATATGACCGATGTGACCACAGCAGGTTACACCAATCAGTACAGTGCAATTACCGGTATAGGTTTTAATGGAAGTGCAAACTACGCGGTATGTTATCCGGTGCCAACAGCCAGTGTTAGTTATGCCGCACCAACGAAAACTACCGGGTTTTATGTCACCAATTCGACTTACGCTTATCTTTCAATGAAGAACGGGGATGCATTTGCCAAAAAATTTGGCGGTGATACAGGTAACGATCCGGATTATTTTAAACTCTTGATTGAAGGTCTTGATGATAATGGATTGCTCGTAGACACCGTATCTTTCTATTTGGCTGATTTCCGTTTTGCCGACAATTCGAAAGATTACATCCTGAATAAATGGACCTGGGTAGATCTGAGTAAATTAAAAGAAACCCGTTCTCTGCGTTTTAGCTTAAGTTCGAGCGACAATTCTATCTGGGGAATGAATACTCCAGGATCTTTCTGTATCGATAATTTTAACGATAAAGCCCCGACTTCTGTTCCTGTATTGAGTCAGGTTCAGGCAAGGGTCTTCCCAAATCCGTTTGTCGATCACCTTGTTATTTCAGGATTGAAGGGAATGGCCCAGGTTGCGGTTACTGATATTTCAGGAAAAACAGTTGCTGAATACAACAATGTGACAAATAATCAACCGCTCAATGGTCTTCAAAATCTGAAATCAGGAGTCTATCTCCTTCGAATAAATGAGGGATCGAACCAATTGATTACCAAACTAATTAAGAATTAGAATAAACATACTTTCTTTTCAACTCAAACAACTCAAACAAAAGAAACAATTACAACAATAGAAACATTAGAAACCATTCCAACAACAGAAACACCAGAAACTCTTCCTTACGTTTAAACCAAAGTCCTTTTCTGATGTTATCTTTAACTAACAGAAATGAATAGATCGTTCTTATTTGTAATCTCAGCGAATTTTATTTCTTTGTACAATTATTAGAAACTTTAAATATTAAAACAAAAAGCTATGAAAATAGGAAAAAACAAAATGGTTTCCCTGACATACGATTTACATTACGATGATGCAGAGGGGGAATTGATTGAACAGGCTACAACCGAGAAACCATTGAGTTTTATCTTTGGTGCAGGACTTATGCTGCCAAAATTTGAATCTCACCTGGAAGGCTTCGAAACAGGCAATCCATTTGAAATAAGTTTACAGGATGTCGACGCATACGGAGAGTTAGACGAGAATGCGATTGTTGACCTTCCAAAACACCTTTTCTTTATTGATGGTGAATTCGATGAAGAGATGGTTGCTATCGGAAATTCTGTTCCAATGATGAGTACAAGCGGTCAAAGGATGAATGGTCTTGTAATGGATATTACTGACGACATCGTAAAGATGGACTTCAATCATCCTTTAGCTGGTGAAAACTTGTTCTTCAAAGGCACTATTACTGAAGTAAGAGAAGCTACTGAAGACGAAATCGCTGCTACTTTAGGTGGTGGTTGTGGCTGCGGAAGCGGTGGAGGTTGCGGAAGTGGCGATTGTGGCTGCGAAGATGAAGTATGTGCCGACGGAAGTTGCAGTACTGAAGGTAAAGGTGGTTGCGGTTGCGGCTGTTAATCCATTCAATTAAATAATCTTAAGATGTTGTTTCAAAATTTCGTATTTTGGGACAACATTTTTTTTATAGGAAAAAGTCATTGGTCACCCGAAAAGTTGCTTTTACGACCGTTTCCGAATGACTAATGACTAATGACTTTTTTCTCATGAAGTGTCCTTTTTCCTTTTTGCTCTTTACTTTTTACTTTATATCATGAACAGTTTTGGACAGATTTTCAGATTAACTTCTTTTGGTGAATCCCACGGAAAAGCTATTGGCGGTATTATTGACGGTTGCCCTGCCGGTTTGGATATTGATCTTGAGTTTATCCAGAATGAGTTGGACCGCCGTAAACCCGGTCAATCCAGAATCACCACCCAACGTGATGAAAGTGATCAGGTGGAATTCTTATCTGGTATTTTTGAAGGGAAAACGCAGGGAACGCCCATAGCTTTTCAAATCAGGAACAAGGATCAGCATTCGTCAGATTACAATAATCTGAAGGATGTATTTCGTCCCTCACATGCCGATTATACCTATATTCAGAAATACGGAAGCCGCGACCATCGCGGAGGTGGTCGTTCATCGGCCCGCGAAACCATTGCCCGTGTAGTTGCAGGAGCCGTGGCTAAACTGTTACTGGCCAGAGTTGGCGTTTCCATTCAGGCCTACGTCTCAAGAGTTGGGACTATTCAGGTCGGTAAACCTTACACCGAACTGGAATTGAGTCAGACCGAATCGAACATTGTTCGTTGCCCTGATGCCGAAACAGCAGAACGCATGATTGCCCGCATCGAAGAGGCAGGACGCGATCACGATACCGTTGGCGGAGTAGTAACCGGCGTAATTAAAGGTGTTCCCGCTGGCTGGGGCGAACCTGTTTTCAATAAACTGCATGCCGATCTGGGTTTTGCCATGCTTGGAATCAATGCCGTGAAAGGCTTTGAATACGGTTCAGGATTCGATGGAACCCGTTTATCCGGCTCAGAGCACAACGATGTGTTTATTAAGACTGAAACGGGGATTCGTACCAAGACCAATCATTCCGGAGGCGTACAAGGTGGAATATCAAACGGTGAAGACATCTATTTCAATGTAGCCTTTAAACCGATTGCAACGCTTCTGAAAGAACAAAATACGGTTGACCGGGCCGAGAATGAGGTCGTCATCAATCCCCAGGGTCGCCACGATCCCTGCGTACTGCCCCGAGCAGTGCCGATTGTCGAATCCATGGCAGCCATCGTTTTGGCTGATCATTATTTGCTGAGCAAAATCAATCAAATCTAAACTAAAGGCCGGAGGAATCCGGCCTTTGTTATTAATAATCCGATCTCCTTTCCTTAATTTGCAGTTGCCCCGTTCCGAATCTGGAGGGACTGAAGACTGGATTGGGTCCTAAACGGGCTGTCTCAACGTTGATATATAAATATATCTTATTTAGAGTCAACTGAAAAACTATAATATTCAGTTTTTCAATGAAATGACCACATTAAACTTAAAATAAGTGCCAGGAAATTGGAATTGAAACTGCAATATCCATACTCCGACTTTGTGTGGTGTGATTTACCAAAATATTTCTTACCAAAATGTAAGGCACTTCTGCCCTGTTGTGTCGCCTATATTGAGCCTTTTCCTCTTTAAGTTATTCGAAGGTTATTCGAAGGTTATTCGAAGATGATTCGAAGATAGTTCAATTCTATTCGAATAATCTTCGAATAGTTTTCGAATAACTAATGAATAAGTTTCGAATAATTTGAGAAGCTGTTAGCTGTCCAGTAAATGGGAGAACCAAACAATACTTTATATATAAAGTATAGCATAGGTGTACCTAATGAGTTCAGGAACACATTAGGTACACCTATGGTAACAGTTTGATATTGCTTTGGAGGCATCCTATTCATCGGGAAACTCCGATAAAAATGGTTCAATTAATTAAAATATTTAGGTGAAAATTCTAAAGAGAATTTTTTTTGTTTCAATCATAACTTTAATGAGAATATTTATTATCTTTATTAGCCCAATTGCTCAGTTGTTTTCTTTGTTCATTCGATTAGAAAAACATGAGAAATCATTCTATTTATAAAGGTTTTGTTGGATATCACTCGTTTGTATTATTTTCTCTGACTATCGGTATGCTGTTTAGTCAGTGTGCCAGGGATCCTCTGATGTGGAAAGAATTTCCCAAAGATCAACTTGCCACAGAGTATATTGCCAGTAATCCTGATCAGTTTTCTGAGTTTGCCAAGCTAATAAATCTGACTAACCTATACAGTACCTTGAGTCTCAGGGGTCCTTACACCATTCTTCTGCCTACCAACGAGGCTATGTTTGCCTATTACAAAGAAAAGAATGTGAGTTCACTGATGGATTTCACGGGAGACTTCAGAAGACAGTTGCTTTTGAATCATGTATTTACCAGTGATTTTTCTACTGATGACATAGATTTGGGCGCTCTTTATTTTGATCCACATACTAATGCGATTGATGATTATATATCCTCTGAATTCCATGGTTCGGATATCTATTTGAACAAAACCTCCAAAATAATCAAACGTGATATCCATGTTCATAATGGTTATATTCATGTGATTGACAAAGTATTGGATCCATTGACTAAAGATGTATATACTACTTTAATGGAGAATCCTGCTTATCAGATCTTTTCTGACGGACTTCGCTTAACCGGAATAAAAGATACCCTACAACTCATATCCAACCCGTTTGGGAAAACCACCGCACGAAACCGTTTTACTGTTTATGCAACGCCTGACTCCATTTATCACCAGTTTGGTATCCTGAATGTTAGCGACCTTATTAATTGGTGTGGCGCTTCACCAAATAATCTGACCTCAAAAGAAAACCCATTTTACAGGTATATCGAATACCATTGCCTTACTGGAACTTATTATCTTAATCAATTATATACCAGGAATTTCCCAGTCTTATCTGCTGAAAATAATATCTCGATGCTCCTTGACAATGTGGATTACAAAATTAATTTGGACATTACCACTGATAAATACACTGGGTTTATTGTTTCGGAAAGCAATCTTTCGGCTAAAAATGGGGTAATTCATACAATTAATGACTTATTGCCGGTATTTGTTCCCAAACCACAATATCTTCGGTTTGAGACAACCGATTATCCCGACCTTAAACAGCAAAGTTGTTATCAGACTGGCTTTATGAAATGGCTTGATGGGGAAGACCCTTTTTTAAAAATAAAGTTCAGGGGAGAATATTTGGAGTATTATTATGATACAAATAATGAAGGCTTAATGGGTTCAGGTTCATGGTTGAATAGCGATTTTTTAGTATTTGCCGGTTTAGGGTACATCGAACTGACATCCCCCAGAATAACAAAAGGCCGTTGGAAAGTTGGTGCCAGTATGCTTACTGGTGCTATCGATTTTCCGGTATTTGAGGTTTATATTGACGGAATAAGAATAAATAAAATTGATGCAAAGATTCCTTGCACAGATTTATTCAATTTTACGGAATTCGGCGAAGTAAATTGGACCAAATCAGGCGAACACAAAATAAAATTGGTAATAACTTATCCTGGCAGATTGTTTTGGGATACGATTGAATTCAGACCAATTTTGGAGTAGCAGGCTCATTTTATGCGTATATTAAGTGATAAAGAAGTCGCATAACAAAGTCCCCTATTATTTATATTGGAGGTGACAAATTGACTCATCTATTCTTTAAATTCAAAGACACTTAGCCCAAATATATAATAAATCAGTCAATAATTGATGTGTTCCTTACTATCGGTCACGTATAGTCCAAATTTTCCTAAGAAAACATCCTTAAATATGTTCCCCAACATTTCTATTTCTAAAAATAAGTATTTACTTTACCAGCACAGTACAGGATAATAAACTTCTGTTCTAAACGTTTCAAATTATACTATAAAATCCTTATAAAATGACTGTAAATAACAGACTTATAGGTCGTCTGCCAAAAATAGGTATTCGTCCTGTGATTGATGGAAGAGAGCGGGGCGTGCGCGAATCGCTCGAAGTTCAGACTATGAATATGGCCAAATCAGCTGCCAGGTTTATTGAAGAGAACCTTCGTTTCCCGGGTGGGCAAAAAGTTGAATGTGTAATCGCTGAAACTACTATTGGTGGTGTAGCCGATGCTGCCTTTTGTGCTGATTTATTTGAACGCGAAGGGGTTGGCGTTTCGCTTACAGTTACCCCTTGCTGGTGTTACGGCGCTGAAGTAATGGATACTCATCCCACGATGCCAAAGGCTGTATGGGGCTTCAATGGAACAGAGCGTCCGGGAGCAGTTTATCTGGCATCAGCATTGGCAGGGTACTCACAAAAAGGACTTCCTGCCTTTGGTATTTATGGACGTGATGTCCAGGATTCAGGTGACACAAGCATTCCTGCTGATGTTCAGGAAAAACTTCTGCGTTTTGTAAAAGCTGCTTTAGCTTCAGCACAAATGAGGGGGAAATCATATCTATCGATCGGCTATTCTTCGATGGGTATTGCAGGATCAATGGTTAATCCTGAATTCTTCCAGGAATACCTGGGTATACGTACCGAATTTGTTGAATCGGTTGAGTTCTTGCGCAGGATCGAACAGGGAATATTTGATCCTGAAGAATATAAAAAGGCAATGGCTTGGACCAAAGCCAATTGTATAGAAGGTGCTGATCCGAACTCTTCGGAGAACCAGTCAACCCGTGAACGGAAAGATTGGGAATGGGAAGTTGTGGTTAAAATGACCCTCATTGCCCGTGATCTAATGATTGGCAACCCAAAGCTGAAAGAACTGGGTTTTGGAGAAGAAGCTAAAGGTAGGAATGCAATATTAGGCGGTTTCCAGGGTCAGCGCCAATGGACTGATTTTTATCCTAATGCCGACTTCACAGAAGCTATCCTCAATAGTTCGTTCGACTGGAACGGAATTCGCGAGGCATTTGTATTTGCAACTGAAAACGACAGCTTGAATGGTGTTTCCATGTTGTTTGGACATTTACTGACCAATACCCCACAGATCTTCTCTGACGTGCGTACATTCTGGAGTGCCGATGCAGTAAAACGGGTAACCGGCAAAGCATTAACGGGCAAGGCCAGCGGTGGTATCATTCACCTGATCAATTCAGGTTCAACAACTCTTGATGCAACAGCACAGCAAAAAGATGCTGAAGGCAATCCGGTGATGAAAGCATTCTGGGATATTACGGAGAAAGATATGAATGCCTGTCTTGATCATACCCAATGGCCACCAGCAAACAAAGGTTATTTCAGAGGCGGTGGTTACTCATCACTCTTCAGAACAGCCGGTGAAATGCCTGTTACCATGTGCCGTTTAAACCTCGTAAAAGGAATAGGACCAGTTCTCCAAATTGCAGAAGGCTGGACAGTTGAACTTCCTGAAGATATTCACCATATTTTGGATCAGCGTACAGATCCGACCTGGCCAACCACATGGTTTGTTCCACGTCTTGCTGACAATGATGCCTTCAAAGATGTTTACAGTGTAATGGCTAACTGGGGCGCTAATCATGGAGCAATTTCCTATGGTCACATTGGCGCAGACCTTATCACCCTTGCATCGATTCTACGGATTCCGGTGAACATGCATAATGTGAGTGAAGATCAGATCTTCAGACCAAGTGCATGGTCAGCTTTCGGAAGCGAAAAAGAAGGAGCCGATTACCGTGCCTGTACAACTTACGGACCTTTGTATAAATAAAAGTGCCTTAAGTGCACTGAAATTCGGAGTGCCTAACGTTTAACGATAATAGAGTAACATTAAAAGCCTGGATTGTAATTTCAATTCAGGCTTTTAAAAAGAAAGCAGGATGGGAAAATTTGTATTTAAACTGGATGAAGCGTCATCGCAAACCAAGTTGCAGCAATTAATTCATGCTGTCAGCGAAGCTATTAATCTTGGAATTCTAAAAGAAGGGGATTTTCTTCCATCGGTAAACCAGATGAACAAAGAAAGTGGTCTGTCACGGGACACTATATTTAAAGCTTATTCGATTTTAAAACAACGTTCGATAATTTCATCCACTCCCACCAAAGGTTATTTTGTGGCTTCTGAATCCTTCAGGGTTTTTGTACTACTCGACGATTTCAGCGCCTTCAAAGAGCAATTGTATAAGTCGTTACGGGCAAATTTGCCGGACAGTTATTCTGTTGACCTTCTGTTCCACCATTACAACAAAGAGGTATTTAACCAGCTGATATTAAATAGTCTAGGGCGCTACAGCATGTATATTGTTATGAATATTGACAATAAAAATATGGAAGAGGTGATGAGAAAGATCGATCCCAAAAAGCTTCTGATCCTGGATATGGGATTCGATCCTAAGAAAGAGGTTTCATCTTTGACCCAGGATTTTAATCAGGCTGTTTACGATTGCCTCAATTCAGGCCTGGGCTTGCTTCAAAAGTATAAGGAGTTTATACTTGTATTTCCGACAAATACACCACATCCTGTTGAAACCATTGATGCATTTAACCTTTTCTGTGATGACAACCGGATCATTCACACGGTTTTGGATCAGATTGAGAACCGGGAAGTTCAGCAGGGACAAGCCTACCTGGTTATAAAAGATTCGGATTTGGTGAAAATCATCAAAGACTGCAAACGGAAATCCCTCAAGATAGGAACAGATGTGGGTATAATCTCCTATAATGATGCACCTATGAAAGAAATCGTTGGTTCAGGAATCACAGTGATTTCAACTGATTTTGTGCGCATGGGTCAGGATTGTGCCAATTTCATTGTAAACAAAGGCAAAATCGCTGAAATAATACCTACCCAATTAATTATCAGGGGCTCATTATGAAAACAAATTTGTATTTTAGTAGCCTAATACCTAAACTACAAATCATGATTGTCAACAGTAAAAAATTCATCATCTTAATCGCTGCCTTAAGCCTTAATCTAATGGCACAATCACAACAAACCTTCTTCCCTGAGACCAAAAATATTGGTGATCCAAAGAACTCAGGCAAATTGACTTACGACAAGACCAATCAGGTTTATGAAATCTCAGGTTCAGGAACCAATATCTGGGCTGAAAAGGATGAGTTCTTCTTTGCAGTAAGAAAAGTAAGCGGTGACTTTATTATCACTGCTAAAATTGAAATCACAACTAAAACAGGGGACCCGCACCGCAAGATGGGGTTAATGATCCGTCAGTCCATGGATACTAATTCTCCTTATGCAGACATACTTCATCATGCTGATGGTTTGCTTTCTTTGCAGTATCGCACCAAACAAGGCGGGACTACCGAAGAGTTGAAGTTTAAAGAAGTGGGTGCCCAGTATATTCAACTTGAAAAAAAAGGTTCGAAGATTCTTGCACGTATTGCTCAGACTGAAAAAGAACTGACTGCGGCTAATGAAATAGAACTTCCGTTTGAAGCACCATTTTTTGTCGGATTAGCAGCCTGTTCGCATAATCCTGAAAATACGGTGAATGGTTTATTCTCCAATGTTCGTTTGGATGTTCCAGCTGCAGATGGTGTCGATGGATATAAAACTCCTTCTGCCAGCCGTCTTGAAATTCTGGATACTGAGACCGGTCTGCGGAAAGTAATCTATTCAACAACTACTCATATTGAGGCCCCGAACTGGTCGCGTGATGGGAAATTCCTGATTTATAATTCGGGAGGTAAACTTTATAAATTTGACCTTGCAAAAGGCAAACCTGAAGTCATTGAAACAGGTATCGCTATAAACAACAATAATGACCATGGCATTTCATTCGACGGAAAAATGCTGGCAGTCAGTAATGCAGTTGAAGAAAATGGGAAGAGCAATTCAAATGTCTTTACCCTTCCGATCGAAGGAGGCAAACCATTCAGAGTAACCCCAATAGGACCATCCTACTGGCATGGATGGTCTCCTGATGGAAAAACACTGGTTTATTGTGCTGAGCGCAATGGTGAATATGATGTTTACCAGTGCCCTGCCAAGGGTGGTCAGGAAAAACAGCTTACAAAAACTCCGGGATTGGATGATGGTCCTGAATATTCGCCAGATGGAAAATTCATCTATTTTAACTCAACACGCACAGGAACCATGCAGATCTGGAGAATGAAACCGGATGGTTCTGAGCAGGAACAAGTGACATTTGATGCCCACAACAATTGGTTTGCACATCCTTCACCTGATGGCAAGTCGTTGATCTATATTTCCTATTCTACAGAAGTTCCTGCAACCAGTCATCCGCACAACCAAAGGGTAATGCTTCGTATTCAGCCAGTAAACGGGAAAGAAGCAAAAGTAATGGCACATATTTATGGCGGACAGGGAACGGGAAATGTTCCGGCATGGAGCCCTGACAGTAAAAAAGTTGCCTTTGTTTCCTATACTTACGGCGATCCTGAATAAGAAAGTATTTATCTGAATATTTTTTGTAAAGTGGAAATAATGTAACTCATTTAAAGAGTTGTGTAACTTTTACGACAATCAATCACCTAACTTTATACTATTAAAATTTTCTATTCAAAAACATCTAAATGCTTGCATCTGATCTTTGATAATCAGAAATTTGAAATGCAATTGCATTCTGATAACAATAGAAAATCAGTATGAACGTTTATTAAAAAAACATGTCATGAGAAAACTTACAATTATTATCATTTTAGCTGTATTTACTTTAACCGGTAATGCTCAGGGATTCTTTGAATTTGGTCCTAAGGTTGGGATTAACACATCAAAAATGTCGACAAATGTTTCTGATTATAATCCTCAAACAATAAGCAAATTTCAGTTTGGAGCATTTGCAAGAATTAACGTCGGACGTTTTTATCTTCAGCCTGAAGCTTATTATAATTCAAAAGGCGGCGAATACATTGATAAAGTTGATGCAACAACAATTAATTCGTTTAATCTGCATAGTGTAGATGTGCCTGCTTTACTGGGATTTAAAATAATCAATCAAAAATCGTTCAACCTGCGCTTAATGACTGGACCCGTTTTATCCATTCTGACTGATAAAAGTGTCAGTGGTACCCAATTTACAGAGGCTAATCTGAAAAACAGCGTATTTGCATGGCAATATGGTGCAGGTGTTGATTTTCTTTTCCTGACATTAGATGCCCGGATGGAATCACACAGCAACAACTTTTATGACAGCCCGAAATTTGATACCAAAAATGGCAATTTTGTTATCAGTCTTGGAGTGAAGTTATTTTAGTACAACTGTAAAATGAACGAGACCTTATGAAAAGGTTTTTATTGTTACTGATTTCCTCTTGTGTTGTGCTTCTGGCATTTGCACAGGAGGAAATTCATTTAAATAAGGCTCCTGAAATGATCAATGGAGCAGATTCAAAACTGCCTGTTGTTGAGAAACCTTTGCTTTTTGATGATTCATTTTCGATTAACACCATCCGAATGACTGATAAATCGATGTTTAATCAGCCTCTGCTCCCCGACTATACTAAATATCTTGATTTCAAAAAGTATCTGGGAAAATCAATGGATATCAGCTATTCGTTTTATCCGACAGGTTCAGTTTTCAATCCTTATCTCTCTTCGGTACAGGTATTTAATCAAAGTATGGTTAAGTTGAACGACCATTTTTCGTTTGGAGGAAACAGCTTTGGTGCACAATCGGTATTTGATCAGCCAAAATTGAATCCTTCCATTCAGGATATGAGCATAAAAGGAGCTTCCATGATTTTGCAATACAAAGTTTCAGATAAATTTAAAGTAGAAACAAGGGTCAGTATTTCGACTCACAATTCCCCCTGGGAACCGTAAACCAATCATTAAACATTTGTGGCATAACAATTGCAGCTGATCAAATTATTGAGACTTTGGATACACCTGCCAATCTTTTAATTGAAAGGAATATTTATTCAACATTTGGACTAAATTTGGGCCACTTTTACATGAGGTATATTTATGCTTGGAAAGATCAGACAAGTTGAACGCGTTTTTAAACAATTGGACAAGGAAACTAAAAAATTCAGCAAACAATCATCACTTAAATGTTTGACCAATTGTAATTTGTGTTGCATGAAGAAAGGATTGGAAGCCAATGTTCTGGAGTTTCTGCCCCTTGCCCTGTATCTTGTTAAAAATAATCTGCACGAAGCAGCACTTGATCTATTGGATACAAACCCGGAGCATTGTATTAATCTGTCAAAAACTCAGATACAGGGCATTACTGAAGGTTGCTCAGTGTACGATCACCGGGGCCTGATTTGCAGGCTTTTTGGTTCTTCAGGTGTTCGGAATAAACACTCAAATTTGTCAGTTTATACCTGCGCACTCATGAAAGCTGAATTTCCTGTAGAATTTAAGCAATCGATGGAAAGGATTAATTCAGGTATGAATATCCCTGTCGTTACAGATTTCTATTATCAGATCTATTATATAGATCCTCAAATGGCTAACGATTATAACCCGATTAACGTAAGTATCCGAAAAGCAATCGAAAAGGTAGCCTACTACTATGCCAATAAACCGGTCAGGAAATCAAAAGCAAAGCAGAATATCCAATAGCAGAAGGAAGTATAAATGACAGACTTTATTTTAAATATTCCTGATTTATCAGGCGAATTTCAATTTCTCACTTCCAGGAGCAGTGGTCCGGGGGGTCAGAATGTAAACAAGGTTAATTCGAAAGTAGAGTTAAGATTTGACTTGCCAAATTCCTCTTTACTTTCAGAAGAACAAAAGGAAATACTTTTAGCAAAACTTTCAACAAAAATAAGCACAGAAGGTATTTTAAGTATTGTTTCTCAACGGGATCGTTCTCAGCTTACCAATAAAGAAGATGCAATCAGCAAGTTCTATGTGCTCATTTCGAAAGCCTTAATGCCTGTGAAACACCGTAAAAGCACCAGACCCACAAAAGGTTCAGTTGAAAAAAGATTAACCGGTAAGCGGATTAAGGCTGAAATCAAACAAAACCGTTCAAAGATTGAGGACTAAATATGATAGAACTAATTACGCTGAATCATCCTTACGAATTGAATTCAGATTTCAGAACCCTCTATGAAGAAGCCTTCCCACCGGATGAGCGAAGAGATTGGAATCTATTGGTTGAATTACTTTATAACCCATACTTCAATTTTATTGGCATTTACAATGAACAAAAGGTCATTGGCTTTTATACGATCTGGAACCTTGGTGAATTCAATTTTATGGAGCATTTTGCAATTCGTGATGCTGAACGTGGAAAAGGATTTGGCACGCAAGTACTTCAACAAATATTAACCAATATTTCGATCCTATTAATTCTTGAAGTTGAATTATCAAATACACATTTAGGTTTGAAACGAATAGCATTTTATGAAAGAATGAATTTTTTGCGCACAGAAGTTATTTATTACCAGCCACCCTATGCCGCCGGAAAAAATAAGGTTAGAATGCAGATAATGAGTAATCCTGAAAGAATACTACAGGAAGACTTTGCAACTATTCAGAATAGAATATATGAGGTTGTATATCAATTCAATGCAACTATTTAGGTTATTTTGTTTCTTATAAATCAATGCTATATACTTTTGTCACACAGAGATTCACAGAGTTTTACACAGAGTGAAACAGAGATAATTAATTAAATTTCAACGCTCTGTGTCTATCTGTGACTTTTCAGTGTAACCCGGTGTAATTTTAAAGTAAGTCCTAATCTATGTAATAACCATGCTAATTAGTTCCCATTTAAATTATTAACATCAAGCTTTCCTTTTGAGAGTCCAATAATTCATTTAGATGTTATGCTTTTTATAATTTTGCAGACACAAATCATTAGTAAACTGAATTTTATAAATTTATCATGCGGGCACTATATACATTTCTGATTCAAACATTTCTGAATTTAGACGCTCAGGAATTGTACGCCAGAATCCTGGCAGTAATGGTAACATTTCTGGCAATTGTTGTTTTGGCAGTAATTGTGCATTGGATAACAAAATTGATTGTAGTTAAAGTCGTTCATCGCTTTGTCGAAAAAACAAAGACTGAATGGGACGACTATCTGATGAAGAGAAAAGTGTTTCAAGCGATGTCGCACATTACTTCGGCCATGGTTTTTTATTATTCTTCCGGGTTTTCCGGATACCCTGAAGTAACCCGTTTTATTTCAATATTCACCAATATCTATTTTGTAATCATATTTATAAAGGTTGCTTCCGGAGCCTTAAGGGCATCAAACGACATTTATCTGACAACTCCATACGCAGCAACCCGTTCTATTAAGGGATATATACAACTGTTGATGATTCTGGTTTATTTTATTTCCGGGATTTTCATTATTGCTTTCATTTTCGATAAATCGCCACTGGTATTGTTTGGCGGGCTAAGCGCCGTTGCGGCTGTCCTCTTGATTGTTTTTAAAGACACCATTTTGGGTTTAGTGGCCAGTATTCAGCTGTCAGCCAATAAAATGCTAAAACCGGGTGATTGGATTGAGATCCCAAAACTCAATACAAACGGAACAGTCATTGATATTTCGCTGAATACAGTTAAAGTTCAGAATTTCGATAACACTATTTCGACTATACCTACCTATTCACTTGTTTCCGATTCATTTGTAAACTGGTCGGGAATGGAAGAATCTGATGGGCGAAGAATAAAACGATCCATCAATATTGATATGAAAAGTGTCCGTTTTTGTGATGAACCGATGCTTGACAGACTTCATCGTTTAAAGCTAATCAAAAACTTCGTGACCGATAAGCAAAACCTTATTACCAGCAAGAATAATAAAGCCGGGATTGAAACAGAGTTGGTTCCGGAAGATTACCGTCCGACTAATCTGGGAATATTCAGGAAGTATCTTGAGGAATACCTGAAGAATAATCCGAGCATCAATAAAGACATGACTATCCTGGTCAGGCAATTGCAGGCAAAAGAAACCGGCATTCCCATTGAAATATACGCTTTTAGCAAGGAGAAAAGATGGATTGAATATGAAGCCATCCAGGATAAGATTTTCGAACATATACTGGCTGTAATTCCTGAATTTGGATTGCAGATATTTCAGTTGCCATCAGGACATGATGTTAGTGATCTTACGGATAAGATTTCAATCGGCATTAATCCGGTGATAGAAGCAGGGAAATAGGGAAATGAAAATTAACCACATAGGCACATAAGTAATAAGAATAATATAATGTCGTATTTATTTGTTTAATTGATGTAATATGTGTATATTTATCTCATTATGAGATATGTAACACTGAAAACAGAGGAGATTGAAGCCTTAGAGTTAAGCANTAA
>TBL_comb47_HYPODRAFT_10003138_pt1 | contig 19846 bp, 14 predicted proteins | sample TroBogypolimnion_40_FD_10682 | JGI IMG/M metagenome (IMG submission 10682) | reverse complement strand
ATGGCTGTCGTATTTGGGGTATTGAGTTATTCCGGATTTTCATTTCCATACGGTTATAACAAATCGAGTGACACTTTTTTCTTTCTAACCTGTAATACCGGGCTGGTTCTGATCATTTTCCTGATCTCGTTAATCTTCGAAAACTTTCGCATAAGTGCCTTCAATGAAGTAATGCGGCAAAAAGACGAATTGCAGTCTACCCTTTCAGAACTTAAAATCCGGCAGACTCAATTGATCCAATCTGAGAAAATGGCTTCGCTTGGAGAACTCACCGCAGGCATTGCTCATGAAATCCAAAACCCTTTGAACTTTGTAAATAACTTTTCTGAATTAAACACTGAATTGATTAGCGAGCTGAAAACTGAAATGGATACTGGCCATTCAATGGATGCACTTTCGATCGCAAATGATATCTCGGAGAACGAAAAAAAGATAAACCACCATGGTAAGCGTGCAGATGCAATCGTAAAAGGGATGCTCCAGCATTCACAAGTCAGTACAGGACAGAAAGAGCCAATTGATATTAATGCTTTGGCAGATGAATATTTTAGACTGAGTTATCACGGATACAAAGCAAAGGAAAATTCATTCGATGTCCTTCTAAAAACTGATTTTGATAACAGTATCGGGAAAATAAATATTGAACCTCAGGAAATTGGAAGAGTCATTAAGAATTTAGTGACCAACGCATTCTATGCCGTAGCTGAGAAAAAAAGAAACGGATACAGTTTCCATGAAAAGCATAGTGAAAATGCTCCATACGAATACGAACCTTCGGTGACCTTAAAAACTTCCATCCTCGCCTCTTCAGAACTTGTCCCGAATTCATTTCTGGAGGGACAAAGGGGTGCTTGTCTGATTTCTGTAAAAGACAACGGCAACGGTATACCGCAAAAAGTACTGGATAAAATATTTCAACCTTTTTTTACTACCAAACCAACAGGCGAAGGAACAGGATTGGGTTTGAGTTTGAGTTATGATATTATAAAAGCCCATGGAGGAGAGTTAAAGGTTGAAACAAAAGAGGGTGAAGGGGCGGAGTTTATTATCAAAATCCCTATTTCATGACGTAAAAAATATTTAGATGATAATGGAGTGCTTTATATTCTTGTCTTAAAAGCTATACCAAAGCTCTATAATAAATACTTTATAAATTGACTATAAGTACAAAAGTCTGTGATTTTAGTATTTATATAGTATTGAAACAGTACTCAAACTATAGCGTTGACCTATCTTTATTAAGTTCTCAGGGCAAAGATCAAACGAAACATTGGTGAACTGGTTTCAGCCAAAATTGGTAAGGTTTTTTTCGTTCAAATGAAGGGTAAAAGTCAGGTACGCATAAAGTTAAAGTTCTCAAGTTTTACCATTTACAGTTCAAAACAGCTGAATCGGATAGAATCTAATGGTAAATATTTTATATGCTTATTCATACATTCGACCTGGAGCCGAAAAATAGATAATAGATAATAAACCACACTTTAAGTGCCACTAAAACAAATGATAAGGTTAAGTGTTAGTAGAGGATTATGCAACAGAACTGCTTATGAAAAATCTTTGTACCGGAACCCTGTTTATTTTTCTTTTAGTTCAGACCTCCACTGGTTTTGCCCAGATCCAACCGGTTTATTTTAACCCCATCCTGGGGAACGATGGCATATCACTGGGCAAAATCAACAGCATCACACAAGACCCTCAAAACTATATCTGGTTTTCGGATCAGGATAACGGCAGCATTATCCGGTATGATGGCTCGCGAATGACGAGTTATAAGAACGATCCTAAAAATCAAAATTCATTGGGTGGAATTTATCCGGAAACCCTGTTTGCAGATTCCACAGGGAGTTTATGGATCGGATTTTACGGTACCGGTCTTGACCGGTATAATCCTGAAACGGGAATATTCACACATTTTCGGCATAATAAGGATGATTTATCCAGTTTGAGTAACGATACCGTTGCCTCGGTAGTAATGGATCATGAAGGAAATGTCTGGGTTGGGACCTATGAAGGACTTGATCTGCTGGACCAAAAATCAGGAACATTCACCCACTATGCTCATTCAACTGGTGATCCCGCCAGTATCAGCAGCAATAAAATAAGGGCAATCTATGAAGATCATCAAAAAACGCTTTGGATTGGTACAGGAAACCCCTTTGTTGAGAATACAGATGGAGGTCTTAACCGTTTCGACCGAAAAACCGGGAAATTTACCCGTTTCCTGCATGATGCGAATGAACCCCAAAGTATCACCAATAATAAAGTAAGGGCTATTTTTGAGGATAGCAGGGGAACTTTCTGGATAGGCGCTGCCGGTAGGGATGGATTACTCACCATGGACCGGGCAAAAGGGACATTTATAAAGCATCCTTATGATCCGAAGAAACCCGGTCAACTGAGTCGGCCACCTGTCGCAGCTGGCGATAAATTCGACCATATTACCTTTATTACTGAAGATGGACTTGGAGCAATCTGGATTGGAACTTTTTCTGAAGGAATTCTGAAGTACGAACCGACCAGTCCAGCGTTAAGCCGTTTTTATGATGAAGGAAATAAGTCCTCCGGATTTAAAGATAAAAGCGGCTGGTGTGCTCATGTTTCGAAAGATGGAGTGATCTGGATCAGTACACAGGAAAAAAACCTTTATCGAATTGATCCCTTTCAAAACAGCATCCCCCATTTTAAGGCTCCGGCTATCAATTGTTTTCAGGTTGATTCAATAAATACTCTTTGGCTTGGCACAGATGGCCAGGGAATTATTAGTAAAGACATACGGTCAGGAGTCATGCATGTCTATAAAAACGATCCAAAAGACGAGACGAGCCTAAGTTTCAATAAAGTAAATCAAATTGTTAAAGATCCAGGTGGCGATCTTTGGATAGGGATGTGGGGCGGTGGTGTCAACCGAATGAATAAGCGGACCAAAAAGTTTACACGCTATCTGCAAGATCCGAAAAACGATCAAAGTATAATTTCAAATAACGTGGTCGACGTTTATCTCGATCGTGAATCGAATCTCTGGGTTGGTACTACTGATGGTTGTGATGTTTTAGACACTAAAACAGGACATTTTAAGCACTATTTGAATAACCCGAAAGATCCGGGTAGTATAAGCAGAAATGCAACAACCAGTTTTTTGGAAGATTCCCGAACTGTTTTATGGGTAGGAACCTGGAATGGAGGCGGAATAAATCAACTGGACCGACCTGCCGGTAAGTTTAAACATTACCTGGCTGATGAAAATATCAATGGTATTTTTGAGGATAACAAAGGAGTGATATGGGCTGGCACCACCAACGGCCTTTTTCAGTATGATTTAAAATCTGATCGTTTCACCCTACTTGATGAAAATACAACCGGATTTCATATCCCCAATGCCTGGGGATTGGTATGTGATAATCAGGACAATCTATGGTTTAGTTCTACAATAGGAATAATCAGGCTTAATCCATCGCACGATAAAATTGTCGTTTATGGAAAGAAAAGCGGGGTCAATGGGAACAACCTGTATTATCAGACCGGGTATAAGGGTCCTGACGGACATCTGTTTTTTGGCGATTCGGAAGGGTACTTTTCTTTTCTGCCCGACCAGCTAAAATGCAATCCTACACCTCCTTCAATATCATTGTATGCTTTCTGGATTAATGGCAAACCAATTCAGGCAACCGAAGGAGGACCATTACAGGAATCTGTTTCAAAAGCAAAGGAAATTACACTTCATTATGACCAGAATGTGATTTCTTTTGGTCTTTCGACGATTGATTACGGAAGTCCGGAAGACAGCAAAATAATTTACCGATTGAAAAACTTTGACCGTGACTGGAATACGCTTAGTACTGATGGGAAAGCTGCCTACTATGATATTCCTCCGGGTAAATACACTTTTGAGGTAAAGGCAGTTAACAGCAATAATGGCATCCGGACCGAAAAATCAATTGAGCTGATCATTTCACCGCCATTCTGGAAAACCTGGATTGCTTATTGCATTTACGGATTGTTGTTTATTGTCGCTGTAATTGGAATTGATCGGCTCCAGCGTAAACGATTGCTTCAGGCTGAACGGGAGCGGACCAAAGATCGGGAATTGGTTCAGGCCCGTGAAATTGAGAAGGCCTACACCGAATTGAAAGCCACCCAATCGCAACTCATTCAGTCCGAAAAGATGGCTTCACTGGGCGAACTTACTGCAGGCATTGCCCACGAAATACAAAACCCGTTAAACTTTGTCAATAACTTCTCGGAAGTGAATACCGAACTGATAGAAGAAATGCAGCAAGCAATGGAAAAGGGAAATCTGATTGAAGCTAAAGCAATTTCAAACGACATTAAAGAGAACGAACATAAGATAACACACCATGGTAAACGCGCCGATGCCATTGTAAAAGGAATGTTACAGCACAGCCGGATCAGTAATGGGCAAAAAGAACCCACCAACATCAACACTTTAGCCGATGAATATTTACGCTTAGCATATCATGGTCTTCGGGCTAAGGATAAATCATTCAATGCAACAATGAAAACAGATTTTGATGAATCGATTGGTACCGTCAACATTATTCCGCAGGATATCGGCCGGGTAATTCTGAATTTAATTACAAATGCATTTTATGCCGTTACAGAGAAAAAACAACATCAACCTGTTGGTTACGAACCCACAGTTTCAGTAAGTACAAAAAAGACAGGAAATAAGGTTCTGATTTCGGTAAAAGACAATGGCAGCGGCATACCTCAAACAGCATTGGATAAGATATTTCAGCCATTCTTTACGACTAAACCCAGCGGTCAGGGAACAGGCCTGGGATTGAGTATGAGCTATGAAATTGTCACCAAAACTCATGGCGGAGAACTGAAAGTGGATACCAAGGAAGGTGAAGGTGCAGAGTTCACAATTATTTTACCTGTATAAAAACTAAAAATCAAGATATGAAAATTCTGGTAGTAGACGATGAACGGGATATTCAGACCCTTTTCGAACAGCGGTTCCGAAAAGAGATCAGGGACAAGTCCTTTGAATTTGTATTTGCCTTTTCAGGTGAAGAAGCACTGACCTATCTTAAGCAAAACGAACATGAGATAGTCATCATACTATCAGACATAAATATGCCCGGGATGAGCGGTCTTGAACTGCTCCGGCTTATCAAGCAAAAATACCTGAATCCGCCACCGGTCGTCATGATGATCACGGCTTACGGTGATGCTGAGAATTTCAATACAGCCAAACAATTGGGGGCAGACGATTTTCTAACCAAACCGGTTGACTTTAATTTGTTAAAAGAAAAATTTAAAATCTAAGCTCATGGCAAAAATTTTAGTAGCTGATGATGAGGTCGATCTGGAAATGCTCATCAAGCAGAAGTTCCGGCAGAAGATTCGTGAGCAGGAATATGAGTTTGTATTTGCTGTCAATGGAAAGGATGCACTCGATAAAATTCTTCTGCATCCGGACATTGACATTGTGCTGAGTGATATCAATATGCCGGAGATGGATGGACTGACTTTACTTAGCCGGTTAAGCGAATCCAGTCCACTGATTAAATCAGTGATTGTTTCTGCATATGGCGATATGGAAAACATACGCACAGCAATGAATCGTGGTGCATTCGATTTCATTACAAAGCCCATTAATTTTGAAGATCTGTCGTTAACCATGGAAAAAACCATCAAACATGTGGTTCAGATCCGTGAGACACTCAAAGCCATTCGCGAAAACAGTATCCTGAGAATGTATGTTGATGAAACGGTCCTTAATTTCATGAGCAGCCGTGAGTTTGAATCTTCTTTAATGGCTAACGAATCAGTAGAAGCGACTATCGTATTTATTGACATCTGCAGCTTCACCTCTATCAGCGAAAACGAATCGCCTGATGCCGTGGTAAAGTTACTGAACAGCTATTTTGAGGTCATGGTGAAGGAAATTATAGCACAGGGGGGTTATATCGACAAATTTATTGGCGATGCGATTATGGCTGTTTTTCGGGGCGATTATCACCTCGACAGGGCAATAGATTCATGCCTGGCAGTAAGGTCTAAAATTGACAACTTACCAATTTTGCCCGGTCAAATATCTTTTATTCCAAATGTTTCAATTGGTATCAACAGCGGTGAGATGATTTCAGGCAATATCGGTTCGGCCACTTTGCGACGACTGGATTACACCGTTATTGGCGATACCGTAAACATTGCGCAACGCCTCCAATCTGTTGCCGGACCAGGACAGATTCTGATCAATGAAATCTCCTACCACAAAGTAAAAGAATCATTTAATTGTTTAAAAGTGGGCGAAGTAAGCCTGAAACATAAAGCCGAACCAGTGATTGTCTATGAAGTTCTGGATTAGCTATTGATTGACCTATATGGGATTACTTTGTTTCCGGGAATTTAGAAGTTATTCTCCAGAATCTCAGTTGCTGAACCCACAAGTTCCTTACAGACTGAATCAAACAGGTTTTTATTATTGGCGTAAGTTGAACCCTCAGGAGTTGAAATATCGACACCCAAAAGTTTTCTGCAGTTGAGGGAACCGTGTTTTGCTATAAACAGCTCATTGAATTTCTGAACTGCTGCTTTGGATTCAGCCTTAATTTCCTGATTGGATTTCCCTTCGGTTTGTGTTTTGAGCCCAAGAACCATATAAGCTCCCGTAACCGCACCACAGGTTTCAGCCCTGGCCATTCCACCGCCAAATCCACTGGCCATCTTTAAGGCAACGATCCGGTTGAGGTCTAGTTCACGGGCATAACTTAAAAGCACTGATTGTGCACAATTCATAGTTTTAAAGTTCTCAATGGCTTCTATTGATTTTTTCATATCCTGATAGTTTTAATCCTTAAATTTAATGAAAAAACCCGAAGTATGTACCCCGGGCTTTCACTATAATCGATGATAATATTTTTATTCGCCTCTTACTGCAGCAATTCCGGGAAGTACTCGTCCTTCAAGGTATTCAAGCAATGCTCCACCGGCTGTTGAAATATATGAAACCCCATCGGCAAACCCAAACTGGTTTACACACGATACAGAGTCACCACCACCAACAAGCGAGAAAGCACCTTTTGAAGTAGCTTTTACAATGGCTTCGCCCACCGCAATTGAGCCAACAGCAAATTTCTCCATTTCGAAAACACCAACAGGACCATTCCATAGAATAGTTCCGGAGTTTTCAATAACGTCCTTGAACATCGCGATGCTGTTTGGACCTGCATCCAATCCTTGCCATCCTTCCGGAATAGCATAGGCATCAACAATCTTAGTGTTGGCGTCAGGACTAAAAGCATCAGCAGCAACAACATCTGTAGCCATGAATATCTTCACTCCCTTTTCGGCAGCCTTTTTCTCAATAGACAATGCTGTATCAAGATATTCCAGTTCGCAAATAGAGTTGCCTACTTCACCACCATGGGCCTTCACGAAGGTATAAGTCATTCCGCCACCCAAAATCAGGTTGTCTACTTTATCCAGCAGGTTTTCGATGATAGTAATCTTCGAAGAGACCTTTGCTCCACCCATGATGGCTGTCAAAGGACGTTTAGGGTTTTTCAGTACTTTATCAAGACTGGCAATTTCACTTTCAATCAGGTAACCAAACATCTTGTCATTTGGGAAAAACTTAGCGATAACAGCAGTGGAAGCATGTGCACGGTGAGCTGTTCCAAAGGCATCGTTAATCCAGCAATCACCATTGGCGGCGAGTTGTTCGGCAAAAGATTCAGTGCCTTTTTCTTCTTCAGGATGGAAGCGTAGGTTTTCAAGCATCAAAACTTCACCTGGTTTTAAAGCCTTCGACATAGCCAGAACTTCTGGTCCGATACAATCAGGCGCGAGTTTCACTTCGCGGCCAAGCAATTCACTTAAATGACCAACCAGGTGGCACATGGAGAATTTAGGATCTGGACCTGCCTTTGGGCGTCCAAAATGGGACATGACAATCGGAGAACCACCTTCTGAAATTACCTTGTTAATCGTTTGAACTGCTGCACGCATACGCGTATCGTCTGTGATTACAAAATTCTCGTCGAGCGGCACGTTAAAGTCAACACGGATAAGTGCTTTCTTGCCAGCGAAATCGTAAGTTTCAATAGTTTGCATATCTGTTTTTTTGAGTTACATAAATTTAGTTCAAATATAAAGAATATATCATTCTCAAAAAATTTCAGTCATCACCTAATCCATGAATTTAATGTTGGGATAAACTAAATTCTGTTTGCTTTTACACAACTACCTCTTCCCATTTCTCACTCGATACCGATTTCTCCATAGCCTCCAGCACCGCAATTGGCTTTAAGATACTTTCGTGACTTAAAGGTTCTTTTCCTGTCCGAAACATTTCCACCATATCCCGGTAGCACCGGTCAGGGTCAGTTTCAGGAACCCTGGATTTGAGTTCTACAATACCCTTCTTTGTTTCAACAAAGGTTTCCCATCCATAATGAAGGGTACTGAACACAAGGGTGGCCTCCAGCCCGCTTTCGAAAATCACCACTGCACCAGCTTTCTTATCATACCTATTGATCTTAACTGCTTTGATGTCTTCTCCAAACATATACATCAGGGGCTGTATCAAATGGATCCCATAAAAGAATATCCCGCCATATGGCGATTCCAGATCTGCCGGACCATATCTTACGATATTGTTGATCTCACCGAGCGACTTGATCTGTTCTGCTATGTCAAACGTTGAATCGCTATGGGCAATTGTGCTGTAAGAGGAGATTGGGGTACCGGCTTCACGGGCCATTGCCAGAAATTCCTTTCCTTCGGCAATCCTGTAACAAAAAGGTTTATCGATAAAGGTGGGTATCCCTGCCTTTACAAATGGTGTAGCTGCTTCCAGGTGATATTTGGCATGACGATGGTCAACAATCAAGGCATCAATCTGACCAAGCATGTCCAGAGGATTCTTAACCATATTGGGAATTGGACCCATTTCTATGGCTTTTTTGGCCAGTTCTTCCGTTTCTCCCCAAACATATTTCACTTCCACGCCCGGAAACTTCTTATCCGTATTAAACATTTTTGCATATCCCAATGTGTGCGAATTTTCGGCACCGATAATCCCGATACGGATATGATCCTTAGGCAAATCCCCAAATACCAATCTGGAGGCTGCAGCCCCTATCACCGAAAAGGAAAGAGCAGAAAGTGCTGTTCCTGCACCTGCTATTTTTATAAATGATCTTCGTGTACTCATCATTATAATCATTTAAAACATTAAATCATTAACCACATAGACACATAGAACACATAGATTATAATATTTCTATGTGAACTATGTGTCTATGTGGTTATTTTTCATCTTTCAATTTCTAATCATTAAAAACATTAATCACATAGACACATAGAACAAATAGATTATAATATTTCTATGTGAACTATGTGTCTATGTGGTTATTTTTCATCTTTCAATTTCTAATCATTAAAAACATTAACCACTTAGACACATAGAACACATAGATTATAATATTTCTATGTGAACTATGTGTCTATGTGGTTATTATTCTTCCTATTTTCATCTTATAATTTCATTTCCCAGCCTTTTTCGTAGCTGCGTTGCCAAAAGAGCTGGGCTTTTGTGTCGTCAATTATATGCCCTGTTTTTGGGTCAATATTCAGGCTGTTGCCCACCCGTTGAGAAATATTACCTAACTGCACCAATAGAGTACTTTTATGCCCTGAATCAATGTCTGAATGAAGCTTTTCTCCTGAATTTATGCATGCAAAGAAGTTTTGTATATGCAAGGCATCCAGAACAGAATCAGGACTTGCCAGATTACGCGAATCAACAATAGTTTCGTTTTTCACCTCTTTTACTACTTTGCTTTGAAGATCGAAAACAGTATATGAATTTCCGTCAATCAGCAAACTGCCGTTTTCGCCGTAAAACATAGCCCCGACCGAACATCCTTCGATTGATTTCCCATTGCAGCTTCGTCCTTCCCAGGTCATAGCAATCCGGTTACCAAACTCCAGGCTGATGATCTGTGTATCGGGTGTTTCCCAATCGTCCTGATATCTATAGCGACCCCCAGACGAACTTACCTTGGTGGGATAATCGACACCAAGCCCCCATCTCAGCAAGTCCACCATGTGAGTGCCATTGTTAAGCGCCTCTCCTGTTCCCCAATGCCAGCGCCAGTGCCAGTTGTAATGGACAATATTGTCTTTGTAAGTCTGCCGAGGTGCCGGTCCCTGCCAAAGATCCCAGTTTAGACCCTCCGGTACGGCAAATTCTTTACCAATGCCAATCGTATCGCGGTTGTTGGTATACCAGCCCTTGCCCAGGTAGGCACGGCCAATAATCCCGTCCTTCAATTCCTGGATAGCTTTTATAACATTGGGATACGAACGGCGCTGGTTTCCCATCTGTATGACTTTCCCGTATATACCTGCCGCTTTCACCAATAGTTCCCCTTCAGCAGGATTGTGACTGCAAGGTTTCTCCACATAAACATGTTTCCCTGCCTGCATTGCCAATAGAGCAGCAGGTGCATGCCAGTGGTCAGGTGTGGCAATCACCATTACGTCAATGTCTTTGCTTTCAAGTGAACGTCGGAAATCACCATACCCCTGCGGTTGATGCTTTTGAATGGCGTTTACCGAAGCGATACACCTTTCCATGACCTGACGATCAACATCACAAATGTGAACTACCTCGCTGTTAGGTTGACTGGCATAGTTCTCAGCCAGCGCTTTCCCACGAGAGTTCACTCCCATGACCGATATCCTGATTTTTTCATTGGAGCCAATAATCCGGCTATAGCTACTTGCACTGTATCCCGGCAAAATGCCTCCGACAACAACCATCGCTGAGGCTGCTGCTGATCTTTTTAGAAATTCCCTTCTGGTGTTTCTTGTCATGATTGGTTTAGTCTATAGGTTAGCATTGGTTTTTATTTCTCTTTTCCTGACGAATTACCTGCAATCCAGAATAGAATTGTAATAACAGATACGAAGTAAGGGAAAATCCCATAAAGTGTGTCTGAAACTGAGTGTGATTTTTGGTCTACTGCATTGAATACAGTGATGCAGAAAACTATTGCCAGGATTGAAATCACCACTCCAATGATTGAAGTCGGATAGTATAACCATCCTACCTTTCTGAACCAATTTGCTTCCATAGATTCTTGCTTTTCAGTTTGTAAAAATCATCTCTAAACCTCATCCAAAGTCTTGAAACTTTCTGCTTTTACTATTTCCGGCTTAAAAGGTTATAAATTTCCAGTCTGAAACCTGGGATGGCCAGTAATATTTCCTTTTTCCTTTCCCTGATAAGGTTAATCAGGTTGAAAGATAAGGGGTTGCCCTAAGCAACTAAGGTTGTCAACCAAACCTAAGGTTTTCATAAGAAACCAGACCGTGCAACTTTTTTCTCACTTTCTCACCTTCTCATCTTCATACGATCACCCTTTCCTTTTTCCTATTTCAGCCCAAACGCAAAAGGCAGGATAAATATGACGATAATAGTCCAGAGAGCATATATTCTCAGATACTTTGCCACCACTATTTCCACTGAATCCAACGGTTGATGTTTCATATAACACAGGTATAAATTTTGGGCAAGGAGTATCAGGTTTGCGAAAATCAAGACATTCGAAACCAGAACTACCGTCCGGTTAGGGGTTAATCCGTTGGTAACCCTTGATATGATGGCAACCAGGGCGATTGCATTGGTCACGATGGCCAGTACAGCAAGCAATAACAAGATCAGGATATTTACATTACGCTCCTTTGATTTATCGAGTTCAGTGATTGAAAACACGATAATTGCCATTACTGCAAGCAGCATGATATTAAAAACAAGCAGCAGATCCCTGTTCTCTAATATACTATTGTCCGAAAAGACCAGGGAGATGATATATACCACCAGGGTAATCAATACCAAAGGGGTGAAAACCCTTGCAATTACAGGAGCAATCTTAATTGTGATACTTGGATATAAACGGATGATATAGAAAGAAACAATCGGTGCAGCTACCCCTCCAAATACTACAACATAATGGGTATAGAACTCCTGAATATTCATCTTTATGGCAGAAAACAAGGCCACCGTGATGCCGGTAAGCATTCCGCCCGCAATAAGGATTAAACCTGTCATGATTAATAACTCACCATTAATCCGGATGAACTCAATCCATTTATCGGTATTCTTAATTTCGAATGAGGTATACACCAGTCCGAATAAACACCACATAAATAAAGGCACATGGATAAAAGCAAGGGTAACCGAATCACTGACCTTTAAAGTGTCCGTTTTAATGGGCAAAAGATTGATGCACAGCGCCAATATCAACAGGGTCAATCCGTAAATCAGGATCCTCCTTTTTTCAAATATTTTGTTTATCCAGAAAGTATAAAGAATGATTCCGTTGAAAACAATCAGAGCCAAGTCCCTCATGTAAAAGGTTTCACGACCAAACTGAGGAAACAGATCAGGTAGCTTTACAAGCAATCCTGAAACCAATGACAGTATAAACACTACCAGTAAATCCAGTTTTAAAAACCCTGTAACTTCACTTTCTGTCTCAGGAGCCAATCTAACCTTCCAAAACCTTACCAATTCAGAATCATAATCCGGCGCAAGCTCTTCGAATGCCCTTGCAAAGTCCTGTTTGTTCTCCCGGTACAACCTTTCCAGATGGTCTGGACTATTGATGTTCTCAATGATACGCTCTTTCATGATTGTGGAGGTTTCAAGATAAAGTGATGTAATCCAAATATACTAAATCCGTTTCAGGTAATAATGAAAAGTGATTCATTTATCATGTTGATCAGAAGAAACTAAAAATGCATTCTTTATTTCTTCTTTTGTTCCTCTGGCGAAGTGCCTGTTGAAATAAGTTGTTATGCCTATACAACTGGTAGGCAACCCAGAAATGGGGAACTCCTATGGGTGCCAGCAGTCAGCATTTTCTTAACCCTCCGGCGTTTCCGGGGGTCACCTATAGTTAACTCCTTCCGATTAGCGAAAGGCCCTGTAATTAAATAATCTAATCAGCGCAATGATTTTCCATATCAACCCCTTAAAATATTCATTCACATGCCCGCATGTAAAGTATAAGTTCTAAACCGAATTGTATTCCGATCTTACCTGCATCATACAACTGTAATACAAAGATTTCCCTGCAATGGACTTACTGATTCAAAGTCTTAGAGCTTGGAAACCCAACCATGAACCCAAAGTTAACTCTTAAATTTATATATTCTGATAGATTCTGCCCACGATATTGAGGTCAACTGTGGTTTTCGGGTCAGGAATTGTTATTTTTGAAACTTCACAATTGAATAGCTATGTTTTTTAAAGATGTTATCGGACAAGACGCGACTAAACAGCGCCTGATTCAGTCGGTTAAGGAAGAAAGAGTCAGCCATGCCCAGCTTTTTGCAGGACCGGAAGGTTCAGGGAAACTGGCACTTGCCATTGCCTATGCCCAGTTTGTTGCCTGTACCAACCGTCAGGAAAATGACTCTTGCGGCGAATGTCCATCGTGCAAAAAGTACAGAAAGCTGATCCATCCCGATCTTCATTTTGTATTTCCGGTGATCAAAACAAAGAAATTTGATAAGCCTGTTTCGGACAATTTCCTGGACGAATGGTGCATGATGATCGGGCAGAACCCATATTTCAATGCCGATCAATGGTTCGAACAGATAGGTGTTGAGAATGCCCAGGGCTTGATCTATGCACACCAGAGCGAGGAGATTATCCGCAAGCTTAACCTCAAATCGTACGAATCGGAATACAAGGTGATGATCATCTGGCTTCCGGAGAAAATGCATGTGGCCTGCGCCAATAAACTGTTGAAGATGATTGAGGAACCCCCTGTAAAGACATTGTTTATCCTGATCACCGAAGACGAGGAAGAAATCATCAGCACCATACGGTCGAGATGCCAGCTCATCATTATTCCTCCCATTGATTCGGCTTCGCTTGAAAAGGCTATTGCCGCACTGCCTGAAGCTGAGGGTTGTGACATCCGAAATATCGTACATCTCGCGCGTGGCAATTATGGCAAGGCATTGGAATTGCTTCAGCCCGACGATGAAACATCATTTAACCTCGAACGCTTCAAGGAACTGATGCGTAATTCATACGGACGAAAATACAGCGAACTGTTCAAATGGGTGGATCAACTGGCACTGATCGGACGCGAAAAGCAAAAGATGATGCTGAATTATTTTCTCCTGATTCTACGCGAGAACTTTATCTATAACTTGAAAAACAGGGACCTTTCGTTTATGAACAGCCAGGAGGAAGAATTCTCGAAACGCTTTTCGCCTTTTATCAACGAACGGAACATCATTGAACTAACGGATGTCTTCGAAAAAGCCTTCGCCCATATCGGGATGAACGGAAATCCAAAGATTATATTTACGGATGTGGTTTTTAAGGTTATAAAGATGATCAGAAAATAGAATCTGGAAAAAGGAAAAAGGAAAGAGGAAAATGTGAGGGGGAGATTGGAAGAAGGGAAGAAAATGAGAACGATGGAAAATGAGAGGACAGATTTGGTGTAACTTTTTGACTTTGTGACTTTGTGGCAAGAAAGTACAGAAAACAAGACACTAAGGCACTAAGTTTTACTTCAGAAAAAAATATATATTGCAAAGATGAGAAGAGAAGAGGTTGAGATCATGGCTCCGGTGGGTTCATACGAATCGCTGATTGCAGCCATACAGGCAGGGGCAGGATCGGTATATTTTGGGGTAGAGCAGCTAAATATGCGCGCGCGCTCGTCGAATAACTTCAGCATTGATGATTTAAAGAAAATCACTGAAATAGCGCATTCAAAGGGAGTCAAGACCTATCTGACGGTTAATGTAGTTGTATTTGACACTGAGTTGGACCAGCTTCACGGGATTATCGATGCCGCCAAAGAAGCAGGCATCTCAGCCATTATTGCCTCTGATATTTCAGCCATTATGTATGCCCGACAGGTGGGTGTTGAGGTGCATATTTCAACACAGGTAAATATCACCAATATCGAGGCCGTGAGGTTCTATGCACAGTTTGCAGATGTGGTAGTGCTTGCACGGGAAATGAATGTTGGACGGGTCTGGGAGATCTCACGTCAGATCAGCGAACAACATATCACCGGACCATCAGGTGAACTTGTACGACTCGAAATGTTTGTCCACGGTGCATTGTGTATGGCCGTTTCGGGTAAATGCTACCTTAGTTTGCATGAGATGAACTCATCAGCCAACCGTGGCAGTTGCATGCAGTCGTGCCGTCGTTCGTATATTGTTACTGACAAGGAAACAGGTGCCGAACTGGAAGTAGATAACGAATACATCATGTCGCCCAAGGACCTTAAGACCATTGGGTTTCTGAATAAATTACTCGATGCGGGAGTGTCGGTCCTGAAGATTGAAGGCAGGGCTAGGTCACCGGAATACGTTCATACAGTGGTGGAATGTTACCGCGAAGCCGTTGAGGCCTATTTCGACGAGACATTCACTCCTGAAAAGATTGCTGAATGGGATGAACGACTGGCCAGTGTTTTCAATCGTGGCTTCTGGAATGGCTATTACCTGGGACAACGCCTGGGCGAATGGAGCGGGAACTACGGTTCTCTCGCAACACACCGAAAAGTGTATGTAGGTAAAGGGTTGAACTATTTCTCGAAATTAAAAGTGGCAGAGTTTAAACTGGAGACAGGTCCACTAAAAGTGGGGGATGAAATATACATTACCGGTCCAACTACAGGACTTGTAAAGAGCATTGTTCAGGAGATCCAGATTGATAAACAATCGGTAGAGGAGGCGCCGAAAGGATCGTTTATTTCCATACCCATTGATACTAAAATCAGGAAATCGGATAAACTGTATAAGATTGTGGAGGCGTCGGAGGTGAAGCAACAATAGGAATTAAGAGACGTTCAAATATATCTTTTATTCAATTTTGCCGTAAGACTTTGAGAACAATTAAGAATATTAGTAAATTTGAAATAAAAAATATGATTGACTGGACATTACATATTGAATCGGATCCGGAGAAGTTATTTGGCAAGCCAATAATTAAGAAAACACGGATCCCTGTTGATTTAATCCTTGAGAAATTAGCAGTTGGGGATACAACAGAGGATTTAATTGAGGCCTATCCCCGGATTACGAAAGAGGATATAGCTGCTTGTCTTATGTTTGCAGCAGATTCAATTAAAAACGAGGTAGTAATATCTAAAGCTTCCTAAGATGACTCTTGTCGCTGATGAGAGTGTCGATTTTGGAATTATCAGTCAGTTAAGGCGGATTGGAATAACTGTTGTTTCCATATCAGAGGATTGCCCAGGGATTAAGGACACGGAAGTATTAAAGATTGCAGCTGACAGACAATGCTTGTTAATTACTGAGGATAAGGATTTTGGAGAACTCACCTATCGTCTTAAGCTTGTAAATAGTGGCATATTATTGATTCGGCTGAGTGATATGGCCCGTAAAGAACGGATTAAACTTGTAACAGCTATAGTAGAAAAGAATTTTGATAAGCTAAATCGTAACTTCTCTGTATTAACTAAAAATGGATTAAGAATAAAAACTGCACATACACAGATGTAAACCTTGACTTCTTTCTTTATATTATTAAGACTGCAGTGGAAGTTGATAAAATCATTTATTTTAATATGTTTTACTTACAAACAAATTATCGTGTTGTCGCTACATAAAGATTTGGTCAACTGTTTAACCTAAAAGACAAACAATCTTCTTATTTTTGTGACAAATTAAACCCTTTATGCGTAAAGTAATTGTTTATTCAGTCATTGTAATACTGGTTGCGGCAGCAATCGTTCTGGGCATAAAGTATTTCCCGGTTAAGGCACCCAAAGCTGTCATCCAGACATTCTCGACAAAACAGAATCCTGCGTTTAAAGCAGTACCTCAAAAGAGTCCGCTGGTTATTGAAGTCAAGAATCAGGAAGGGTTTTTCAATGCACTAAAGGGTGAAAATCAGGTATTTGCTGAGTTGAGAGGCATTAAGGAGATTGACGAGCTTTTCAAAAGCATGAGCAAGTTCAGGGACTTTGTTGGAGGTCGTTCAGGAATCAAAGACCTTTTAACCAGCAAGTCAATCATAATATCGGTTAATCTGACCGGGAAGAACCAGCTGACCAATTTATATCTTGTCCAGTTGAATGACAAGAATGAATCAGCTTCGGCTGCCGATGTGGTGTCCCGTGAATTGGGTTCTGCCTATACGGTTACCAGGAAAGTCTATGACAACACGACAATCTACACTGCAAAATCAACTGAACTAAGTTTCTATTTTGCCTGCACCAATGATGTATTCATGGCCAGTGAAGATTTTATCCTGATAGAGGAGGCAATTCGTCATTCCAATTCGCAAAACCTGCTAAGCAATCATGAATTTACAGCAGTTTACAAAACAATTGAGGAAACCGCCTTAGCCAATATCTTTATCAATCACCAGACCATCCACCAGGTCTTAGCCCGACTAGTAAGCCCTGAACTTCGCAAGACAATCGGGCAGATTGCTTCCTATTCGAATTGGACAGGGCTAGATCTCTCGGCCAGTAAAGCCGGGCTTGAGCTTGATGGCTATAGTGTCACCAGGGATTCAAGCGATAATTACCTGAATATATTCCGAAATCAGGAAGCTCAGAAATTGACCATTGATAAAGTTATTCCCGACAATGCCTCTTATTTTGTTGCCCTTAACCTGAAGAACACAAAGACTTTTATTGATTCATATGAGACTTATCTGCGTGCCAAGGGTGATTTTTACACCCGGGAAATGAGCCTGATGGATTTTAAAAAGAAAACCAATGCGGAAGCTGCCAGGTTGATTAAAGATCTTTGCGGAACCCAGTTTGCCGGTGTTTACACCAACATCAACAAGTCGAACCCTACCCAAAACCGCTTCTTTATAGCCGAACTGATCAGTCGTACGGATGCAATGGATCGATTCAGCAAAGCAGTTACTGAGTATAGCAAATCGAGCAGAACTGCCGAGAGTCAACTGCATTCGGAATATACCGTCGCTGGAAAGAAGTCGTTTGATATCTGTCGGTTACCCATTGACAATATGGCGGAAGCGCTTTTCGGCAAAGTCTTTTCAGGGATAAATGCCGGGTATTTCGTTGTGTACGACAAATACCTCATTTGTGGTGATAACCTTCCGGGATTGAAGAATTACCTGCAAAGCCTTGTTTCGCAGAAAACGCTTGCCAAAGACTCCACTTATCAGGCTTATGCCCGTGCGTCAAAGACCATTCCTAACTTTTACCTGTATAGCCGCATTCCCAAAATTCTCAGACTAAAAGATGTACTCTTAAAACCTGAAGTCGGAGACCTGCTTTCGAAGAATGAAGATATCATCCGCAAATTCAGCACTTTTACCTGGCAGTTCGCCTTTACAAATCACATGATTAAGAACCGGATTAACCTGAAATATGATCCAAATGTAAAAGAAGAACCACAGGCCGTTTGGCAGCTGAAACTTGAAGCACAACTGGCCCGGACACCTATACTGGGACTTAACCATAAGGACCTGCCTAATCGTGAAGTCATTGTTTACGACAAGCAGAACAACCTATCTCTGATTAATAAAGAAGGCCTAGTATTGTGGTCTATGAAAATTCCGGGAGAGATTGTTTCAGAGATTCACCAGATTGATATCTACCAGACAAAAAGATACCAGTATCTCTTCAATACCAAGACACAGTTGTACCTGATCGATCGGATGGGGAACAATGTGCGTAAATTTCCGGTTACCCTGAAATCGATCGCTTCTAATGGTGTATCGGTTGCTGAATTCGGAAAGAACAGAGAGTACCGGTTCTTTATTGCCGGAGAAGATAAAAAGCTCTCTGCTTTTGACCGTGATGGCAAGCTGGTCCCCAAATGGAGTTTTGAAGGAACCCAAAGTGTAGTTACCAAACCCATTCAACATTATGAAATTGATGGTAAAGACTATATCGTCTTCACCGACAAGCAAAATACTTATTTTCTTGACCGGCAGGGGAAGAGCCGTGTACAAACCGCACAGTTCGATCATTCGTCTAATCAGCAGTACTTCATTAAAGATGGGAGTCCGCGATTAATTACAACTGATACATCCGGCAAAATCCATATTGAGGGATTCGATGGTCAGGCTGAGATTAAAGACCTCAGCAGATTTAATGCAGGGCATCTATTTGCTGCTGTTGATCTGGATGGAAATGGCTCACCCGAATATCTGTTTGCGGAGGGTAAAAAGCTCATTGTGTTTTCATCTGACGGCAAAAAACTATTTGAGCATACTTTCGCCGGCGAGATTACAGAAACCCCATTTGTTTGCACTTTTGGCCCCGGAACTAATAAAATAGGTATAGTGCTTGGGAATGAAAACAAAGTCTTTCTGCTGGATAAAAATGGGGCTGTAATGCGTGGTTTCCCTCTGGATGGAAACACCAGTTTCATTCTCGGGAAGTTTAATGACTCAAACTCCTGGTATAACCTGATTGTTGGTGGCGAAGGCAATACGCTGCTGAATTACAGAATTGAATAATAATGCTTGATATAAGTATTCCTTAGAAACAGTCATTTATTAAAGATACAAATAGAAAACCCGGATCCTCACAACCCGGGTCTTTATCTAATTCCATTGATTTAAACTGCAATCTGTGACTGCTAACTGTGATCATTTTCCTCTCAGGCTTTCTTCCACTGTTCGCGCATCAGTCTCACTGCAGCAGGCAGGGTTATTTTGGCATCACCAACCGAGCCACATTCAAAGCTGACGTAATCCTGATAATTGATTTCCTTAAGTCCCATAAACCCATTAATGTAGTTATCGGCATCTCCATCTTCTCCGGGCATTTTGCGTCTTTTGCGACTGGCAATATGCACATGG
>TBL_comb47_HYPODRAFT_10003135_pt1 | contig 19865 bp, 40 predicted proteins | sample TroBogypolimnion_40_FD_10682 | JGI IMG/M metagenome (IMG submission 10682) | reverse complement strand
ATCATTATAATCTTGAAGAGTTTTGGTTTGATGGAGAGGGAGATGAAAGTTTTTTCTCAGTCAGTTATAAAGAATCTATACAATTTAAACCACATACTTTTAATTATGATTTTACAAAACAACAATTTGATGATTTAATAGAATTTATGAATGATCCAGAAATGTATAAAAATGCAGGAAAATATAACTTATGAAGAATGGGATTTTCAAGATACAAAAAAATATAATTTATAATTATGAAATATTTAAAATTATTTGAATATCAAACAAATACAGTAATAGGTCCTTTAGGTAAGATATATCCTGGTAGATTTATTGATACCATAGGCGAACATTGTGAAATGTTAGATAGTAGAGGTATAAAATATGAACTTTATGCTGATTTGGATTTTATAGGTGATATGGACGCAGTTTTGATTCTTATTGATAATGATTCTAAACAATTATTCGATCAAACAATGAAAACATTAGGATTTAAACAACAAGATATGAATTTATTAGATTTAAATAAACATTGGGTTAAATTTGAATCATTTGAAGATTATTTGAATTCTAAAAAGTATAATCTATAATTATTTGAATAGTGTGAATAATCTTTTAAGATTTTATATTGATTTTTATTTAATTTAATATGTTGTTTTAATGTTTTGATTTTTCAATATTATTTTTTATATATAGAATATGAAATATTTAAAAAACTTTGAGGCTTTATCCATCAAGCAGTATAGACCGTATCATAAAGAAGCCGAAAAAGCCAACTATAAGGAAAGATATAATGACATATTTCAAGAATATAAAAAGAAATATGAAGGAGATCGTAATGCTTTTAGAATTTATATTCCATTAATTAGAGAGAAGAAAAAATCTGAAACTCAACACGCAGTTGAAAAAATACTTAAATCGGAATTAGGAATAGATGTTACGAATTCAGAAGTATTTGATTATGTGTGGGGTAAAGCAAAATTTCCAGGTTCAAAAAATTGGACCGGCATAGGAAAAATGTTAGGCAAAAAACCTGAATGGGCTCCAATTTTGAAAAAATTTGCAGAGGATGAAACGAGAACCTTGAAAGGCAAAGATGCTGATTTAGAGGTTTGTATATCAAGACATCCGTATGATGTTGTTGGTTCCGATACTGATAGACCTTGGATTAATTGTATGACATTAACTCATTATAATCGTTTTAAGAAAGTATGGCAATCTAAAGGAGGTTCGGTATCATATCTTAAGCAAGATGTACGAAAAGGCTCCTTAACCGCTTATTTAATTAAAAAATCAGATAGGAACCTTCAAGAACCTTTAGCCAATATTGGAATAAAACCTTATTTAAATGAAAAAGATTCAAAGGATATTGTATTAGTACCAGATAATAGAATGTATGGTATGAGACATTTAGATTTTTCTAAAACTGTATTTACTTGGTGCGATGAAGTTAATGGTGATAAAATTGGTTTTTATAAAATTGCAAAAGATTTACATATGGACAATTTTCATAGAACAGATGATATGAGTCAGTCTGGTCATTTGGTTGGTGATGTGGAAGAGTATGATTATTTAGATGATAGATCATTTTTTGCAAGAAAACATTTACCACCAGAGGGATTTAAAGGTAAATTTGAAAAATTAAGTAGTTGGGGAACCTTTGATGAAGATGAATATAACAAAGAATATGAAAAATATAAAAAAGGTGACTTAGTTAGATTAATTAATCCTATGTATTTACAGGCGACAAATGCTAGGATGAATAACATTACTATTGATTCTGTATTTAAAATTGGTGAAATTGATACTAAAGAAAATAATTATCCATTTGAATTAACATTATTAAATGGTGAATTTATAGCTTGGGTAAAACCATCAGATATTGAGAAATTAGATGATTATGAAGTTGCAGCATTAAAATATAATTTATAAATTATGAAATATTTACAATTATTTGAATATTTTAATCAGTTGGGTATTAAAAATTTTTAATAAAATAATAATTTATAAAAATGAAAATCAAAAGATTATACGAAGATAGTAAATTAAAAAATGACACATATTATCAAGTTAGACAATATCTTGATGAAGATGAATTTTTAATTATACCACCTGAAGAGGAAAATGGATATGTAGTTAACTATGATGCGTACAATTTAGAAGAAGTTATTGAATTTTATTTTGATACAATAAAAGAAGAAAATGGTGATTTTAAAGTTATAAAAATTATAGAAGAAGAAATTGACGATGATAGAATGAAGATGATGAGAGACGCAAAAAAATATAATCTATAATTGAAATTTTTAAAAACATATGAGATGATATTGATGAATGAAATAGATTATGACAAAATTTATCTATACAGAGATATCGAAGGTTATCAATATGGTCTTTGGAATGAAGCTGCAATATTAATTGGTAAGATTCAATTAATTGAAGGTAATTTTTTCATTCATGGATTCATTATAAATAAAGAAAAGGAAGGTAAATATTATAATGCATTTGTTTATAGTAGTGCAGATCTTCGTGAAGCAACACCAGAAGAAATTGAACAATATGAAGAATTTAAAAATATACAAAAATATAATTTATGAAATATTTAGAATTATTTGAACAATATAAGAAACCATTTAGAGAGGTTGATTTACAAAAAATTTGGAACCTTATTAATAATATAGAATTCATAAATATATATAACGATGGAAACATTTTGTATCCTGTTGATTTTTTTCAAAATCTACTCAAAGAAATGTTAATTGATAAAGAAATAGAATTTGGAGTAATTAAAAATGATGATGAAATTTCATATTTACATAATGGTAGAGTTAAATCTATTTTTTTAAAAGGTGATATTTTTGTTAATCTGTATGATGATAAATGGACTTATTTTTTAGCAAGATTTTATAATGGTAAGATGGATAAAGAAAAAACAATAAGAATATATAACAGTAAAATTACAGAAACTGAAAAAAAAATTGAAGAGGTAGAAATGAAATTAGATGCAAAAAAATATAATTTATGAAATTTTTAAAATATTTTGAAGATCGAAAAAATCCTATTTATATTATATTATATGTATGTGATGATTTTACCATCGATTATAATTCAAATGATGCTTTTTGTGCAACAACAAAAAATAGTCAACAAAGTGCGATTTTATATATGGCAGATTTGATTTCTAATAATTCTAAATATCTAAAAGATACTAAATTGAGAGATGTTATAGTGAGGTCAGAAGATTCGCAACTTGATTATCTAACGCTATATCATGAACAAATTAAAAATATTAAAACGTTTAGAAGTGGAGTAATGAAGCACTTCTGGGGTAATGAATATAATGAAAAACTTCCGATAGATATATTTATGAAATTAACATTAAAATATACACCTATAATTGCAGATGCGACGAAAAATGCAAAAACATTAGGAGATATCATAGATAATTATCTAGTTGTTTATAAACTATTACATAATGAATTAGAACCAATTGAAATTTATATAGATGCAAATAAATATAATTTATGAAATTTTTACAAACATTTGAAGGTTTAAAAAAGAAAAAACTAATTTCTAAATTTAAGGTTGGTGATTATGTTAAAAACAACGATAGAATAGGAAAAATTTGGTCTGGTCCCGTTTTTGATGCACCAAAACCAAGATATTGGGTTAATTTTGGTGGTAAAGAAACCAGAGTAGAAGTTGATGATGGAACAACATATGAAATTGAGAGATTGAAGATGAATTGGAAAAACCAACACCGGAAGAAATTGAAATTTATTTAGCGGCAATAAAATATAACTTATGAAACATATAAAAACATTTGAAAGATGAAATATTTAAAATTATTTGAAGGATTAATTAGGGCAAAGTGCAGAGTCCGTAGAAATCCGATGGATTCTAGACCATTTAGAGAAGTTGATTTAGGAAAATTTTGGAGTAAGATTAATGATGTTGATTTTATGAGAATATATTATGGTGAATATGATGATCAATGGGAATCACCTAAAAAGTTTTTTCAATTAATGCTTCAAACTATGTTGTGTGATAAAGAAATAGAATTTCATAGAGTGGTTAATCCCATTGATGGTGAAATTTCATATACTTTTGGTGGTAGAGTTAAATCAGTTTTTGTAAAAGATGCAATTGTGGTTAATTTATATGATGATAATTTGACTTATGTATTATCACATTTTTATGCCGGTAAAATTAGAAGTGAACAAATAATAAAAATATATAATAGTAAGATTACAGAAACTGAAAAAAAACTTAAAGACATAGAAATGAGATTAGATGCAAAAAAGTATAACTTATAGAAAATGAAATTTTTAAAATATTTTGAAGATATTCAAGAAATGGATCGGAGAAATCCTAATTATAAGTATGGTGATTATATTTTAGTCAATAGTGATCATAATCAAATTTACGATGAAGTTATGACAATTGATACTGAAACAGATGATGATATTTTTGCTTGTAGTTTTGTAAAAAAAGAAGGAGGTGCAGAAATATTTGTAGATGAAATAGTTAGAAAACTTGAAGATTTTGAAATTGATGCATTAAAATATAACTTATAGAAAATGAAATATTTAAAAATATATGAAAAATTCCTTTTAGAAAACTTACAACAGGCTGAAAATTATGTTATTAAAAATAATTTAGAACGATTCTATTTTGAGAAACTAAAAGAATACACAAAGGAGAAAGGTAAATTGGGATTGCTTTATCTTTTAACTATTATATTATATTCATCTGATAATCAACAGGAAGAATTAGAAAAACTCAAAACATATTTAGATAAGATAACACAATCAAACATTAAAGCAGATGCAAATCAAATAAAACCAGAAGATTTTTACCATTATGTTGATAATCAAATTAAAAAAATAAATGCAAATAAATTTGTAGATGAATATGCTCCAGGAAAATTAAAGAAAGAAATCAAGAAAAATTATTTGGAACAGATACAACAAATTGATTTTCAAAATATAAGCAAAGATGCGTTAAGAGGAAAAATGTCGATATTTGAAAAACCAGAGGATTGGGTTAAATATGTGATTAGACTCACAAAAGGTGAAGATGATTTATCAAGAGTAAAAAATTCAGATGATGTTAATGTTTTATATGAAAATGATGAATGGATAATTTATGTACCAGAAACTTATGAGGCTATTAATTATATAAATTATCCTGATTGGTGTACTATCTATGAAGATAAATATAATGATTATATTGAAAAAGGGTATTATTTTATAATAATACACAATAAAGAAAATAAGAAATTAAGTTATATTGCTCAGTTGTTTCCAGAGAAAGATGATACGGCTTATGATTTACCTGAAAATGCTAAAGATTATTTTTCGATTCATACTTATAATGGTAAATCGGTATGGTTATCTTGGCAGCCTGAATATACTTATTTAGGTTGGGACAAGGAAAATTTAAATAGGGGAATATTAAAAATATTCTTTAATAGATTCGTAAAAAATAATAAAATTAAAATATGAAATATGTAAAGACATTCGAATATGTCTCAAATTATATTAATATGTATCAAGAAGCATATGATGCTATCTATCAGCCTGATATGGATAAAGATGAATTAATTTATAATATCATAGATTATATTAAAGATAAAGGTGTGGCAACAAAATTCGCAGTTCCATATCTTATGTATGATATTGAAACTTGGTTAGATTCAGAAAAATTCAATCAATATTTTAAAACAAAAAAGCCACCTTTCTGAAGGGTGGCTTTTTTGCACTCAGGGGGTCGGAATTTTTTCGCCAGAGGTTGATCTATCAACATCCTCTGCCAAGGATGTCTTCCAAGTTGGCAGACTTAGTGCCTCAACTTTCCCGTAGTTTTTTGGCACGGTCAACATGACTGGGTTAACTTTAACTTCGGTGTCACACTTACCTAAGTTCGGTTCAGTAGTTTTGATTGTCCAGATCGTTGTTAAGGATTAATGAGGTACTCCATTTTAATATTCCCTTCACATGCACTCTCATAGGCTTCCGAGAATGTTATAACATTGATCACTACTTTTAGCCGTTAGTTTATAGTTTTGATAACCAGCCACTTTCTGAAAAACTCAGAATCTTTCATCATCGGTTGTGGCACTATAAACTTGAAACTCACCTTCCTGCATTGAATCCCAGAGATTGGCTCGGGTGGAAAACCCGTTGGTTTCCAATCTATAATGCGTACTTGGTTATTGTTTCATTTTTAATTTAAAAAAATTTAAGAACACTTAATTTGATTTTGATATTACAAATCTACGGCAAAGTTTTCAATAAAAAAAATTTTTCGTAAAATTTTTTGTTTTGCAACTCCAGTTTTAGATCAGTCACTCGCCGCCTTTTACTGCCTTAATTATTCCCTGGTTAACTTTTTCGGTTATAGCGAATAGGGAAGCTGGTTTATTGCTATCAAAATTTTCAAATAACGATTCAAAAAAATTTATTCGATTTTGTGATATTACAAATATACGGCACTTTTTAAAATAAAAAAATTCTTCAAAAAGAATTATTAATTGATTGGTTGTAAGATATCTATGTCGTAAAATCCATCTATCTCTCTAACTATATGTTGTATCATCTTTTTTAACACCAACACACCAAACTCGATTTAGGACTTCGCTGCCCATGTTTTATCTATACCATCGGCTGTATAATACTTTTTTATCATAAATAAATATAGTTTATTATGAAATATATCAAGAAAATTACAGAATCAATTGAAAATAAAGACATTGTGATAATTGAAACAGATGATTGGTCAGGACTTTATTACAACGGAGAATTAATTTCACAAGGTCATGAAATTAGATGGATAGATGTAATAGAAAGAATTTTTAAAGTTAAAATAGGTGTAAAATTCATTGATAGTGAGGAATTTGAAGAGATGTTTGGTTCTAGTTGTCCTCAAACATTAGATGATGTTAAAATGAAATTTGATGTAAAAAAATATAATTTATGAATTAGAAAGAAAAATGGAATCTAAATATGAAGCAGAAGTAGAACAAATGCAAAATGTAAAAAAATACAATTTATGAAACATTTAAAAATATTTGAAGATTATTTTGGTAATGTAAAATTATACCAATAAAAAAGATTTAAAATTCTTTAAAGATTTACTTGATCTTTACGATGATGAATGGAATTATTCTAAACATGAATTTTCTGGAAATCAAAATAAAACCACTGAATCATTCAAAAAATCGATTACTTTTAGTTATAATTCAGGTAAAGGTGGTCAAAAAACATATCATAAAGATTTAATAATTAGCAAAACATTTTTTGAACCAAAAAATGTTTTAGATACTGTTAAAGAGCCTTTTTACGAAGTAACATATGAAAATCAAATTTTAGAACTTACACAGGAGAAAATAAAAGAATTTTTCGATAAAATATATCAAAGATATTCTAAAGAACAAGCAGGAGATGCTAAACGTAGAAAAAAAGTTGAAGAAAAAGATAGAGCTAAGGATTTAAAAGAATTGTTAGGTATACAAGCAAAAAAATATAATCTATGATATTTAAAACAAAAAAAACCTGAACTTTCGTTCAGGTTTTTTATTTTCATAATCACAAAGAACTTGACTACTTTATCCGTGATAAGAAAGAGTTTATGGATGACTCAAAACGAAACCGAGAATATTATCGTATAAACCCCTTACGCATCAACACCGATGTCGTGGTAAAATTTTTGTAGAAAAGTTTTACTGAAAACCTTGGTATTGTTTACGATAACACCATAAAACGGATTTATTCAACCAATATCATTTGACGCTAATGCCTGCGTTGTGTCACCAATCACACAAGGGATGATGTAAATTTAAGTTTTACAATTTCTGCTAATTTATTAAAGGTTAAATTAGATTCAAAACCCTGTACAGAGTTTCTAATGTCAAGTTAAAAATCGTACATAATGAAAAGTATAGTTCCGTTTTTTTAAAAGGTTTTAAAAATTTACAAAGTAATTTCTAAATGTTGAAGTTTTTGTTTATCACATTCAACAATTTTTAATATAAATCTATCCCTTTGACCTGCTGGAAACCCCGGTAATTGATCTTCTAACAATGGAATGAATTCTAATTTGAAATATTCTTTTAATTCATCAACATTTTCGTTTTTTACTCTAAAGAATGGATAACCATCAATTCTGGAAAAACCAATAAATTCTATTGAGAAGGTTTTTTCAATTTGTTTAACTTCATTTTTGTCATGTAAATTTAAGTGAATCATTTAAATTAATTTTTTTATTTAATATATAGACAAAATACACATAAGTTGTAAATGAAATATTTGAAATTATTTGAAGATATTTTTTATGAATATGAAGATCCGAAAATTAGAATTCAAAAAATAAAGAACGGTCCTAATAAAGGTAAAATTAATCTTCAGACGAAATATTTTCGGAAAGATGTAAAAAGAGAAGAATGGACAAAATTTTCACCCATAGCAGGTTGTGTTAGATTACTAGCTACTAAATATGAAAAAAATCCTAAAATCAGAAATATTGTATTAGATGAAATTAATGCTTCTAAAGAAATTAAAGTATCAACAATGGATGCTGTTTTTAGAAATTTTTTAAGTAAATTAGGATATAAGAGTAAAGAAGATTTATTCGGTGCTGATAGTATTATCAGAGGATTAAGAACCGAATTTGGTCACTATATACAAGAGTTATCAGACAAGTCAAAAAACTTAGGTGATTTAATGGATGGATTAAGAGAAATTGAAGAATTTGTTGAACCATACATAGTATCAAAAAAATATAATCTATGAAACATTTAAAACTATTTGAAAGTTTTTATGATGAAGAACAACACTTTGAAAATAGAATAATTAGAGAAGTTGCAAATTTTTATTATCAAAAAACAGGTGTAGAATATATTGCGTCTGGTGCATTTGGTGATGCATTTTTATTATCAAAAGATAACACAAAAGTATTAAAAGTTACGGATGATAGTGATGAGGCATTAAATGCTGATATTTTAAGAAAATTAAACATTAAAGGTATTGTTGAATATTATGATGTTAGGGAAATTATAGTGAATGGTGAATCGAAAGGACTCTACTCTATATTAATGGAAAGATTAAAGAAACCAACCAATTTAGAAAAAAGAGCATTCTCATTAATTAAAGATACATTATTAAGTGATGATGGCACAAATGGTTTAAATTTAGATTATAGAGGTGGTTTAGGTACATCTGAAAAATATCGTTTATTTTTAAAATTAAATCCTCCGGAAAAAATTGAAGAATTTATAGAAATTTTAAATTCTCCATTTTTTCCTAAGAATGAAGAAGAACAAATAACTTTTTATGAAAAATATTATTCACAGTCTGGCTGGAGAACAGCAGAAAACTTTACTGAAACTTTAGCAAATAATACTAAATATTTGAAAGAATCTAATTTCTTAACTATATTAAAAGAATATTATTTTTTCTATATAAATGTGGTTAAAGACTTTATGAAATATAAAATTAAATTAGATGATTTTCATTTAGGTAATTTAGGTATGAAAGATGTATTACCTGTTGCGATAGATGTTGGATGTAGACAATTTAGAAAAAATGCAAAATTAACATTAAAACCAATAGAAATAAACTTCGTGGAGGAAGACGAATGAAGTACATAAAAACATATGAAATTTATGATCAGAATGATGAACAGATAAAAAAGTTTATTCCTGATTTAGGTAATGATCAAATTATGACTATTGAAAATATCATGAGTTATTTAGGTGTTGAAATTCAATATCCAGAAGACTCAGTTGTTATTCCTGTTAGTAAATATAATATAGATGTTATTGAATATTTTAAGGAAATTTTTATGGGTAAAATTATTACATTTAGAAGTGTTGATGCATTAGCGAAACCTGAAAAACATCCAAAGGTTAAAGGTTTCATAGAAAATGTTGATCAGTTAGCATATCAAGATGAATTTTATATTCGTGTAAAAATAAGTGGAGAATTTAAGCCATTTCAATATGATGGTTGGTTCCTAATTAATAATTTATACGATGTTTATGTTTATGATTACGATGCTGATACTAAACCATTACATAAAGAAGTTGAATTAAAAAAAGAAGCAGAAAAATACAATTTATGAAAATTAAAAGATTCAATGAAAATTTAGAAGAATATAAATCAAACCTGAAAAAGGATTTGATGAAAATTTTAGATCAAGAATTATATAGTGTAAATTCTAATGAAATTGCAACAGATGGTAAAAGATGTGCAATAGAAGAAATTATAAATTATCTAGAAGAAGAAGGACTATTATTGGCATTGGATTCAAAAAAATACAATTTATGAAAATTCAAAAATTTGAAAAATATAATATGGATATTGATAATGGATCAATAGCAGAAGAATATGCTAAATCGATAATATCAAAATATATTGATACTGATGTACCATATGTAAATGGTGATGATGCAAATTGGCACAAATTAGAAAAAATTTATGCTGAAGTCATTAAAGGTGATAATATAGAAGATCATGGAGATGTTATAAAAAATGAAATGATAGACTACTTAATATATTTGGTAAAAAATGTTAAAAAAATAAGACCGTTATATGAAATAGAAGCGGAAAAATATAACTTATGAAGTATATAAAAACATATGAAAACTTATTACCTTGGCAACAAACTCTATTGGATTTTTATCCAGAAGTTAATAAACTTTTTGAATTTTTAAAGAAATTCGTTAAAGAGATGCCAAGTGAGTTTCCTAATAATACTTTTTATAAGTCTCTTCAAATAGAAGATAATGGTAAAGAAAAAGGATGGCAAACATATTCAATAATTTTGAATACTTATTATTATTTCATTTTTCAATTTGATTATAAGTCAGATGGAATGTGGATTAAATATACTTGTGACAATAAAATGGAAAACTATCTTAAAAAATTAGAAAATTTTTTTGATGCCATAGCAAAAGAGCATAATGAATGGGGTTGGCGTTTTGATGGTGATGAATTTATGTCAGAGGATATTGATATGTATCTAAATTCAAATAAATATAATTTATGAAATATCAAGAATTTTTAAATGAAAATAAAATTACTCTTCCTGACTATTTTAGGAAAGAAAAGGAACTAAGAATTGAATATAGAATCATATTAGGTCGTTTGAAACATTATATTTTAGCAAATAAACATAAATGGGAAGAATGGGAACTTGAGGATTTTAAAACGATAGAGAGTTTCGAATTGTTACAAACAGGGTTATTATCTATCAGTATTAATGGTAGCGATGAAGATGTAGATTATACAGAAGAATTTACTTTTTCTAAAAAAGATGTTAAAGATTTTATGAAATTTATGGAAGATCCTGATTTATATAAAGCTGCAAAAAAATATAACCTATGAAAATATTAAAATATAACGAATCTAAGGCTGAGCAATTTAGACATGTTAATGCACAATTATTAGCCGATAAATTAGGGGAAAAGTTTTTTCAATTAGATGAATTTGAAAAAATTGTTGTAGATGAAGAAGAAGGACAATTTGAAAAATCATTTATGTTTTATATTTGTTTTACTGAAATACATAAGGAAACAATAGACGCAATGGAAAAATTTAATCAATTTATTGGTAGAGTTGCTCCCGATCAATGGGTATTTAAAGGTGAACAATTAAAATTTGACAGAGAATTCCATATTTACGATTTTATAGATTTGTTTGACAAGGATATAAAAAAATATCTAAAACAACTCTTAATTGAAGAAGAAGCAAAAAAATATAATTTATGAAATATATAAAATTATATGAAGAATCAAATATTACAACTAAAGTTGCGGATGGAGAATTACTTGAAATTGATGATATTGTTTATCATCCAAAATTTGGTAGGGGTAAAATTTTAAATATAAGTGTTAATAAGATGGTAGCAGAAATATTATTTTCTAATTATCTTCCAAAACCTAAATTTTTGAGAATAGATGTTGCTGAAATGCAAATTGATAAAGATATATATGAATTAAGGGTAAATGCAAAAAAATATAACATATGAAAATAAAGAGATTTGAACAAATAAATGAATCATCAGGTGCTATAAGAATTTATATCGAAGGCTTTGATGGTAGTTGTGATGAAGGAATTATTGGTTGGATTCAAAATGTGGCGAAGAGCACTAACTTAAAAGAATATACAAATATTTATAATAAAAAATTTCAAGAAGATAAAAATCTTGTTGCTTATGCTAAATTTATTGATATTGAGAAGAAAATGGATGATGCACAAAAACTAATAGAGAAATTAGAAAAATCAAAAGAGAAATTAGAAATTAATGCGAAAAATGAATTAATGTATAAATTTCAAGAAGATCTATTAGAGAATGATCCAAGTAGTTTTTATAGATTGTTTATTGAAGAATATGGTGATTCTGGAAATGGATTTACAACTTCAGATGGTGTTTTTCATCCTGATGAAGATGATGGTTATGGTGAAACTCATCCCAACATAATAAAAAAATATAAAGATAAATTAGATTTACTAATATCAGCAAAAAAATATAACCTATGAAAATTCAAAGATTTAACAAATCATTAGATGGTAGATATGGACCAACAGATAAAATTTTAAAAGGTACATTACATATGGAATTTGAGGTGCCTAAATCGGATTTAGGACCTTACATAGAAGAATATGATGACACAGAAACTGCACTAGCAGTATATCTTCAAGATAGTGGTATTGGTAATTATATTGAATATGAACTTGTTGATTATAAAGGTAATAAAATTGAAGATGAAGAATTCTTTGATGAAACAAATAAATATAACTTATGAAAATTCAAAGGTTTAACGAAAATTTATCACATGGGACTATTGAAGAAACTGAGAAATATCTCATGGAAAAATATAATGATGATATAGAAGAATATACAGTAAGATTCATAAATGAAAAAGGTGATGATTTATACATGGGTGGTGGAGACTCTAATTTAGATAATGCGGTAAATGCATTATTATTAAGAAAAAATCAAGACAAATCAGATAAAAATAATTTTTATTATATAATTAAAGCCACAAGTAAAATGGAAGTAATACCTAACGAAGAACTTGAAAGAATGATAGATGCAAAAAAATATAATTTATGAGATTCATAAAAGCCTTTGAAATATTCAATAAACCAATTTTAGACATGAGTGGTTCAATGTCATCTTCTGGTTCTGGTCAACCACTTGGTTATACAGTTCAAGGTGTTGATGACAATAAAATATTATCTAATACTGATTTTATTTTTATGAATTTTGAGGAATTTGAGGAATTTGAAAAAAGAGGATTTGTGATATATGAAGGTGATTTACCTTATGGTCAACCAGTTAGACCCATTTATAACTTATCAGATAAACAGGAAATTTTAGATGAATTAGAATTGATGAGAACGGCAAAAAAATATAATCTATGATAATTAAATTTGAAATATAACATGATAACATTATTTGAAGAATATAGTAGTAAAGATTATACAGAAGTAGAATTATATAAGATGGGAATTCCTATGACATATTCTAATTTCAATAGACAGGGTGACAAAGAATTTAAATGGCGATTTGAGGCAACACAAATAATTAAAAAATTATTTACAAATAAAGTTATTACAATTGAAGATGAAAATTTAACAGATCTTGTTGAAAATGTAAGTACATATGATGATGTTGATTTGCCAATGTTAAGAATGAAATTTGCACGATTTCCTAAATGGAGGACTGTAAATCAAACCAAACCATTTAAAATTTGGAATGACGATAGTGAAACTGCAAAACAAATAAAATTAGAAGTAAAAGCAAAAAAGTATAATTTATGATAACAATTTTTGAAAATTTTAATGAACCAGATTTAAGAGAAATTGGTGAATTTGTTAAATGTATCAAATCATATAGAAAACTCAAGAAAAACAATATCTATAAGATTAAAGGTATGAGAGGTGATCCACAAGGTGCAATAGAAAAATTTGGAATAAATGATTATGTACCAGTTGAATGTATATCAATGATAGAAATTGATGAAGATAATATTGGACCTTCTCATAAAATATATAAATTCGGTGTTAATTATAAATATTATAAGAATTTTAGCCATCTTCCCCATTTCTTTGATTATTTTGAATTAATGGAAGAATCCACAATAGCAAAAAAGTACAACCTCTAAAAATTTTAATCCCTAATTTTTATATATAAAAGAAAAGTCTTTTTAAGATGAAGAAAAAAGAAAAAATTGAATTAATTGGTTATCCAGAAGGTAATATTATACGGGTGACTAAAGAAGAACTTGAAGAATTAGAAAATTCTATAAATCCTTCAACACACGAGTTTTTTGATATTCGTTGGGATAATGAAGGAGATTATCAAGAAAATTGTCATGGACAATGGAGATTTATAAATGATGAAGAAGTTGAAATTGAAGAATGGTTAGAAGAATATAGATATATAATTGCGTCAGGAATTCAACCAGATGCCATTAAAGATATAAAAAAATATAACTTATGAAAAGAATATTAGAATATAAAATATTTGATATTTTGAAAGATAAAGATAATGAAACGTTTCTAGATAAAGTTAAGGAAGAAAATCCTGATTTATACTCTAGATTTCTCACTATTATAGGTAACAAAGGATTAGATGTTGCAAAAGAAAAATATAAAGAATTTGATCCCGAAGAAATTATCAAAAAAAATAAAGAAATAAAAAAAATTCAAAGAAAAGAAATCAAAGATCTTTCTAATAAAAAAATATTAGATATCTTTAAAAATGAAATAGATGAAATAACTGATCATTTATTAGAATCACCTTTGAAAGGTTCTATTTTAGTATTTTGCCAAAGAGAACCAAATATTTCAAAATTACTTAATAGTTTGGGTGCTAAAAAGAAATATACTGATTTATTTAGAAAAACATTAAAAAATCCAAAAAAATTAAAAAGAGAAATAAATATTAATATACCAATAGATAGTTTGAGTTTTGATATAGAATTTTATTATGATGATGGAGATTTTTTTGAAAAAAAACAAAATAGATCTTTGATTGAGATTACTCAAAGCCGATTATGGGATAGTTCATTACAATATACTATTAAATTTTTCTTTTCAAGTATTAAAGAAGATAAAAAAAGAGAGGATGAATTTTATAGTATAAGAAATATAACAATAAATAGAATGCAGAATATCAGACTTACTTACGTAGAATTATTTGAAACATTAAAAAATTTATCACATTTATTAAGTGATGAATATTATGAAGATTGGAAAATGGAACAAGATGCAAATAAATATAATCTATGAAGCATTTAAAAACTTTTGAATCTAAATCAGAAGAAATTAATATTGGCAATATTGTAGTTTGTATTAAAGGTTTTGATGGAACAGGTGGTCCTTCAACTGGAAAAAAAATATAAGGTATTAAAAATATATCAAGAAAATAATAAATACCTCTATCCCAAAACATTTATTGATATTAAAGATATTTTGACAGGAGAAATATCAAATGGTTGGTTAATTGATAGATTTCAAATTGAATTTGAATATGATGTAAATAAATATAATTTATAATGAAGTATATTAAAACATATGAAAAAAATCACACAGAAAACTGGCGGGATAACGAAGGTAGGCAAAGGGGTGTTTTTAGTAGTTATTTATATCCTGTTTCACTTAGAGATTTGCCTAAATATTGTGATCACTTAAAAAAAGTAAAAGTTGATTTTACTTTATACGAAAATGGTGTTAAATTTTTAAAAGCTAAAAATATGCCATTTCCAGTATTAGATTTTTTGTTATATTTTGAAGATTCAGACGATAAAGTAGATAATCTTATTAAACTCTGGTCATTAAAATTCAAAAATAGGGCTCAAATATCAAAATGGGTTGGTGCTAAAATTAAAGATGTTGACCTTTATCTAGATGCAAATAAATATAATTTATGAAATACATTAAATTATTTGAAGAGGAAAGATATAAAGAAGTTAAATATACTGCTGAGCAGAAGAAACTTATAACTCAATTAAGATATCGTATCAATAAATATTTTGGTCAAAATTGTTGTGGTGTTTCTAAGGTTAGATATGTTCTTAGACAAAAATATGGATATTCTACAGAATGGTTACCTTATACTGGTAGTACTATGTTATTTAGTGTTTATTTGCCTAGTTATATTGCTGGTAATGATATTCCAGATTATAATAATAAAATGGAAAATTTGAAAGAATTCTTAATAGAAATTGGAATGCATTATGAACAAGGATATAATTTAGAAATGACAGAAGAACAGATGAAAGAATTGATTTCAAAAATGCAATATATAGAAGATTATATGATGGCAAAAAAATACAATTTATGAAATATTTAAAATTATATGAAAATTCGAATACACAAAAAGTTTATATTTTACAATTGAAAACTTATTTATTTGCTGGTGGATTAGTTTGGGATGACATACAAATGGTATTTAAAACTAGAAAAGATTGTGACAATTGGATTATAAATAAATTCAATGATCTTCAACTTCATATTATGAATGATAATAATATAACAGATGATGCCAAACAAAAATATGGTGCACAAATCTTAGATACTATTGATAAATGTTCAGATTTTTCTTATGAGGTTTATGAAGAATATGCAAGTAATTCTGATCCAGAATGGTTTTTTGAAGTTTATGAAGTTGAACCAGAATCTGATGTTGAGATTAGAGAAGATATCTTAATGCGATTAGACGCAAAAAAATATAATTTATAATGAAGATACAGAAATTTAACGAAAATATATCGTAACGATATCATGTGGTGATGATAATATGTGGTGGAGAAATTAATAATACTGGCATTTTTGAAACAGAAGAAGATATGAATAATTGGATTTTAAATAAAGTTAATGAAAGATTATCACAATATCCTGTCCCACCAACAATTGAGGATAATCCAAATCTTGAGGAGGATGGAGATGGTGAATTAGTTTTTACTAATGTAGATGCTGCAACAATATGGTTTAATGATGATGAATGGTATATACATACATCAGAATCAGTTATACTTAAAAATATAGATGCTCTATATGGTGTTGAATTATTAAGAGATACAAATAAATATAATATTTAAAAACTTTTGAAAAATTACATATTTTTACTCAAAAAGATCTTAATGAAAATTTATTAAAATTTTGTCAAATTAAAGAATCATTGCAATTAATTAGAGAATTAATTGAAAAAGGTGCCAATGTGAATTGTAGAGATAGCAGAAAAAGGACACCTTTAATTTTAGCATCTTCTAAATGTTTTTTAGTGCAATTGATGATGATGGTAATACAGCTATAATATACCTTAGTTCCATATTTAGATTTGGAATAATCAAAAGAAAATGCATTGATTCACACCAACAAAATAGGGCTTGATATTTTTCATACTATACGAAATAATGATATAGAAAAATACATACAAGAAAAATATCCTGAAAAATACAAAGATTACTTGTTAAAAAAAGACGCAAGTAAATATAACTTATAATCCTTAATTTTAATTTTTCAAGCAATTTATTTTATATATAAGATATGATAATGAATTTTAAATTATTTGAAGCCTCTTATTACGAAGATGAATTAATAAATCAACTTAGTGATGATTTCATTGATAAATATTTTAGAAAAAATTATAGTGCCGATATAGAAGAAATTATAGGTTATGTTGATTTTTGGAGATTTGTTGATGATGATCATTTTATTAAAAATTTTATTTATAATGAAGTTCAAAGTGCTTCTATGGATCAGTTTGTTGATGAAGATTATAAAGATTATATTAAAAATAATTTATTAAAGTATGCAAAGGTTGAAAGATTTTTAGATAGGAAAGCAAAAAAATTAGATTTAGAAGATAGATCATACGAAGATATTATTGATAATTTAGATGATGAAGATTTAATAGAAATTATAAAATCAACAAATAAAGAAGAAGATTTTTTTTATTATGTTTATGAAGATAGATACTCTAATTATTCAGCCAGAGATATATTAATAGAATTTTATACTGAAGAAGAACTAAATGGTAAACAAGGTTATAAAGCAATAGAATATTATGTCAATGATGATGACATCATCAAAGCTTTCTATGATGAAACAGATGCAGATTTCAAAAAAGATTATATATTATCTGATATTTCATCAAATAAAGAAATTCAATTGAATTTTTTGAAAATGAAATCAGAAAATGCTATAGCTTTATTTGATATTATGAATCAAAAATATTCAATTGGAGATACTTATAAATTTCAAAACACTTATATGAAAGAAATTATCAAAGATTGTGATTTAGAGACTGATGAATTATATATAGCAAAAAAATTTAAGGCGTTGAATGATAAATTCGGATTAGCACCGGGCATAGAAAAGAAGTACGATAGATATGGTTATTATATAAACATAGAAAAATATAATCTATAATGAAAAATAACACCAGAATAAATTAAAGAATGAAATATATGAAATATATTAAATTATTTGAAAGTCAAAATAAAAGTAAAACTAAACAAGGAATTTTTAAAGGATATGTTTATATAACTTTTCATGGTGACGATAAAAGAGAAGATAAAGAAAAAATATTAAATATGTTAAAAGAATATTATAAAATTGAAAATTATACTGAAAAACAAGCAATGCAAAATAATGTATGGGCTTGGATAATTTGGTTTTTTGATTCATTTGATGACCCAGGATTAGACTTAAATGTGGTCACAACACCACGTTGGCATATATCTGAAGATTATAATCAAATATCAGCAAAGGAATTAATTGGAATTGGATTGGAAAATATGGAAACGTATTTTACAGCAAAAAAATATAATTTATGATAACACAATTTAAATTATTTGAAGACGAAAAAATACCAATTTTTAATATTGAAGATTATGTTTTATTAGACTTAGATGAAATGGATAAACATAATATTGAAGTGAAATTTAATTTAGATAATCACAATTATATAGATAATATGGCTAAAATAACTAGATTAAATGATGCAATGTATTATTTGTATCATATAGAATTTTATGATGGAAATCAAGTAAATGTTAGAGAAGACGAAATTATAAGATTATTAACAAAAGATGAAATTGAAGAATATGAAACAAAAAAATCAGCATTGAAATATAACTTATGAAATATATAAAACTCTTTGAATCAAACAGATATGATAAATTAAAAATAAATTTCATAGACTTATTTTATAGAAAACTTTGTGACTATGGTGAAGTTGTGTGTAGTAAAAAATATGATAAAACGCTAGGTCATGAAATAAGATTTACTGAAAATAATGAACCATATTATTTTTTAATTACTATTAAAGATGAAATTGATGACTTATTTATAATAGTGAAAAATTTTAATTTTAATCAAAGTAGTTTCTATAATACTCTTATGAAATATTTTGATAATAGTGATTTTTTTGAAAAAAAGATAGATATTTACCCGCCGAATGTGCAGTATGGATATATGGGAATTAACCATGCCAAATATAAAATACTTGGCACAATAGAAGAAATTGAAGAAGACTTAGAAATAATGGTTCAAGCAAAAAAATATAATTTATAAAGTCCGTCAAAGAAAACAATTACATCTTTAGTGTAGTTTGATGAATTTGACACTTAAATTGGTAAAAAGCCATTATTTTTTAATTATATATACATTTAACTATAAATAGTTTAAAAATAGTTCTTTGATGTGTTGATTTGTGGTTTTGTAGAAAAAACTTTCTACAAGTAAAATCATAAAAAGTATATAAAGATTAACCAACGAGTTAATCAACTCAAGCCGTAAGGATATGAAATAAGATCCACGACCACTGATATTTTAAAACTTAAACTGGGTTAGGGACAATCCAGGCGT
>TBL_comb47_HYPODRAFT_10003133_pt1 | contig 19872 bp, 33 predicted proteins | sample TroBogypolimnion_40_FD_10682 | JGI IMG/M metagenome (IMG submission 10682) | reverse complement strand
TGATTGGCAAAAACACACTTTTTCATTTGAGCCAAAATTTCATCTTTTTTCATATAACCAGTTTTAATTTCAATTACAAATTTACAACAATTTTTGGAATAAAAAACTTTTATCATATTTTTTTATAAATAATTATATGTCAAAGATTTTAAATGATAAATATTATACTTCATCTACTCTTGCTAAGAAATGTATTGATACAACATTTCAATTAATTGGTCTTCAAAATATTACAGATATTATTGAACCATCGGCAGGTAATGGTTCTTTTTCTAATCAATTAAATTGTATTGCTTATGACATTGAACCAGAATCAAATAATATCATTCAACAAGATTTCTTACAATTAAATCTATTTTATCAAAAAGGTAGATTAATTATTGGTAATCCACCATATGGTCCTAAAATGCATCTTGTTGTTAAATTTTTTAAGAAAGCTATACAATTAGGTGATTATATAAGTTTCATTCTACCTATTTCTCAATTAGATAATATTGTTAGTCTTTATGAATTTGATTTGATTCATAGTGAGGATCTTGGTTTACAAGAATATTCAGATAGAAAATTACATTGCTGTCTTAATATTTATTCTCGACCTGACAAAGGTATGAATAAAAAACCTAATTTTAAAATGAAAGATTTATCTATTGTAAGAGAATCTAATAAAGGTTATGACGAAATTCAAAATTTTGATTTAAGAATGGTTTATTGGGGTTCTGGATGTGCGGGAAGAATTCTATCGCCTCAAGATAGAAAGTTCGCTGGTGAGTATAAAATAACTATACACAACGAAAAATTAAAAGAGAGAATCATTTCTATTCTATCTAATACAGATTGGCATAAAGAATTAAAATTTATAGCAATGTTGAGGATAAAACATTATCACATCTATAATGTATTAAAAAGAGAAATACCTGAGATAAATTAATCTTGATGATAAAAATATAGATTTTCTGTTTCAGGATCTATATCATTATCAATATCATCAGCACAAGTACATTCTTTCTTTCCACATTCTTCACATTTTTCATCTTCTTCACATTTATCACATTTTTCAGTTAAAAATGTTTCAAAATTATATATTTTTCTTTGCATCGTTTTTTTTTCTATTATATATAATAACAAAAAACTCATTTTTAAAATAAAAAAAGGTGTGAAAAAAAATCACACCTTTTTTTAGTATTGATAAAAAATTAATTATTTTACAGCATCAGTTTTGATAGTGTTACTATCAGTTAATCTATTTGCGTTTTTAAGAACTTCAAGTCCAAGAAGAGCACTGATAGGTCCATTATCACTACCTGAACCACCACCAGTGATAAGTACTTGTGGCATTATATTAACTTTGTTCTTTCCAATTTCTTCAATAATCTTGAATTGTGCAAAGTTATTATCGCCCATAGCATCAACTGCTAGTTTATAAGCTTCAGCAGTAGCAGTACCTACAGCAAGTGTGGCAGATGCGGAAGCTTCGCCATTTACTCTTGTCATAAATGCATCCGCTTCAGCTTTAATCTTGATGGATTCACCTGAACCTCTCGCAGATTCAATTGCAGAATTTGCATTCTTTTTTGAAATTTCAACACCAAGATCAGCACCCACAAGGGATTTTTGCATTTCTGCTACTGCTGTTTGTTTTTCCAAATCCTGACGAGTTAACTGTGCTTGCTTTTGTGTGGTATAAGTTTTTTCCTGTTCACCAGCAATTTTACGATCAGTTAAAGTTTTCATAAGTTCATCTGGTGGTACAATATCACCGATAAGTGTATCGACAGCTGTAACATTATAAATATCAAGAACAGTTTTGATATGAGTCTTTGCATCTTTCTGTCGTTCAGAACGAGTAACCAAGAAATCAATAACGTCAGAATTCTGTGCGGAATTACGGAAGTAGTTACCAATTGTAGGTTCAAGAACTTGTGATACGAGGTTTTTTACAGAACCAAATCGTGCAATAACAAAAGGCGCGTTTGTGTATGAGATATTAATAATCTGGGATACATCAAGATTGAACTTGAATCCATCTTTCGAACGAACGGTAATTGTTGAAAGTTTATCATCAAGATTATGAGCTTCTGTACGAGCATCAGCCCAGTTAAGAACGATGTTGTATGTAGGTACAATTTCTACACGCATAATTCTTGAGTTGATAGGATATTTACCTGGGTCAAGCGTATCTTTCCATACACCTTTTTGACCTTTACCAACAATATTACCATGAATAAAATCGGCACCAGAAACATCTTCTCCATCATCGCCAACAAAACTAACTACAACACCAACATGTGAGATAGGAATATCAGTCATTGGTACTTCTTCAATACCTATAAACCAAGGATTAAAGTTATATGAACCTGATTGAACAACTTGCTCCTGTAAACCTTTACGACCATTATTATTCAGGAATGTGTCAGGATCTTGAAAATTATTATGTCCAAGAATATGAGGTCCTGCGATGGCACCTTTGTCCAATGGATCACCATCAAGTGTGGTCAAAATACCTACACAATTAGGACTGACTTTTGTGATATCAAAATTGAATACTTTGAACAATCGGTGATTGATACGATATGTACCTGCTGTTAAGAATTGTGTTTGACGTCCTTTTTGCCCACCATTTTTTAAGAAAGCCTTTGCGTCTTGAAAATTGTTACATTCCACTTTACGAGCAAGCATTCGTCCAACAGGGATTTCAACTCCACCTTCAGCTTGAATTAAACCAATTTTACCTTTTTCAATAATCAATAGGGGTTCAACATCAATATGGTACTGCCAAGGCCAAAACCAAAAATAAACACCAGGTTTCAATACATCAGCTTGAATACCAGCTTCTCCATTATAAGCGAAAATTTCACCTTCTTTAAGTGTTATGGTACCTGGCTTACCAAAAATTTTCCACTTTTTAGTAACGATACCTACTTTGTCTTCTGGAATAATCCAGATACCGAACAAACGGAATGTCCATTTGCCAAGCATTAAAAATAATATTATACCTAGTCCAAGTACTAGCCAAGGCAAATAATTCATCATTGTTGTTTCCATAAAAATTGTTTTAGTTAATTGTTTATAATAAATGTAAAAATTCTATTGAAATTAATTTAAAAAGTTTGAAAATTGAAATAATTTAGAGTTAGTTTAAAATAAGAAGATTTGGTTTGAAATCTTTAGCAGTTTCAAAATCCATGTGAGCGTATGATATAACTATAACTAAATCACCTACAAGAAATTTTCTAGCGGCAGGTCCATTAATACCAATAATTTTTGAACCTCTTTCACCTTTGATAACATAAGTTTCTATTCTTTCGCCATTATTCACATTTAAAATTTGAACTTTTTCATTTTCAATGAGATTAACTTCTTCCATGTAATCTTCGTCTATAGTGATACTTCCTATATAATCTATATTTGCTTGTGTCACTTTTGCTCTGTGAATCTTTGATTTTAAGATTTCTATTAACATTTTATTTAATTTTATAAGTTTTGTAAGATTTACTATTTGTGAAAATTTTGAATTGTTTAGAATTTAATGCTTTAAGATTTATTTCAACATAATATTTATGTCGTTTTTCTATCCATATAAGCTCGTTCTCGGTGTTTATTTTTTCTAAAATTTTAGTATAATAATCAAAATAATTCCAATAATTTTCGAGATCCTCACATAGTAAAAAATATTTTACACATCGATCAGTCTTATTATCAAATGTGAATAATGCTCTCGTATTAGAGTAACAAAGAAGATAAGTATAATAATTTTCACTTAAGATCCATTTTCCCGTACTATCAATATCTACATACATTTTTTGTATGAGTGAATATTTAAAACCATCTTCTTTAAGAGATTTACAAATTTCTTTCTTTGTATTACCTATATAAATATTGTAATCTATTTGTGAGTAAGTAGAAATTGTTATAAACAATAACAATAATAATGCTATTTTTTTCATTCTGTATTTAGATTTTATAGTTTATTTTTTATTCAAAGTTTTTAATTTTGATTTTCTAATTAATCGTTTAATATCAAGTATTCTACTTTTAGGATAGTTTGGATCATCTCTAAAATCATAAAGAGATTTTAAAATTAATATTTTTTCATTTCTTAAAAGGATATCTAATGATGAATCAAATTCTTTTACATATGGTTTCAATTGCGTATTATTTGTGGAAAAATAATTTCTTAATATTACTAATGTTGTATCACAGTTTATTAAATTTAAATAAACACCATAATCAGTGTTATCATTATTAACAATTCCATTTAAAAAAATAATATTTTTTCCTTTAACAATTTCACTTTTTAAACTTTTTAGATTTTCTATAGAAAATCTCGAATTTGTTTGATCTATAGGATCAATTATATTATAATTTTCTAATTCGTTAGTGATACACATTAAAAATTCATCACATATAGATCTATTATCATAAATTAAATTTATAATTTTACCATTACACGCTTTTATATTTTCTATTATATTATTGAATGTCATTATCTTACTATAAAAAATTTGCCAACTTTAACCTTATCTTGTATTCCCGTTAATGTTTTGTGCATTTCTCTAATTGGAAGTGCATGTGATACAACTATAATATCTGAACCGTCAAATTTATCTTTCATAAATTCATTAAGTCTTTTATTTATATCTGCATATGATTCAGATCCTTGTTTTACAAATTTATCCATATCATAAACATCATATGGCAAATTAGAAACAGGTCCTTCATCATATGAACCATATTGTGCTTCTTTAAGTCTTTCATCAAAAATAATTAAATTTTTATCAATTCCCAACACATTACAAATTATTTCTGCTGTCTGTTTCGTTCTCAAAAGAGGTGACGAATAGATTTTAAATTTTATTGGAGTCGATGATTGAATTTTTTTTAATTCTTTCGCCGATTCTTCAACAATTTCTCTTCCAAACGGTATTAATTGTGATTTAGATTCCAAACTACAACTAATCCAATTTTTAATGTTGTGCTCGCATAAACCATGTCTGAATAATATTATCATTCTTATTTATTTTTTAAATCAAAATTTCCTAATATTAAAAACCTTGTTGCATCTCTACCACTACCATCTTTCGGTATTGTTTTGCCACCAGATGATAGAAATATTTTAACTTTTTCTGGACCAACATTATGAGCCATCGATATTAATCCAGATTCTGTTATCATCCAACCATTCAAAAATTTACCGTCAAATTTTTTAATTTCATATTCTAATGCATCGTAATTGTAAGTTACCCATAGATTAATGGCGGCTTCTTGTAAATCTGGATTAGTCTTCCATTCTTCCCAAGTATATCTTTCCATTTTAACTGCTTTTCTTGCACCATTGCCCATTTGATATTTCCCCCAATATTCTGAACCTTCCCTTCTGGCTTGATATGGATTTCTTTCATTTCCAGATTCTAATCCGGCCAATGCGGTTTTCCATTTTTTATAATCTTTTGAAGGATCTCTTTGATAAAAAAGAATATAATTTGCAGTTTTACTAACATTCCTTTTATAAAAAAGAATGTTTAATGAATCTTTTTCATTATTACCACTTGAAAGAATATAAATAGGAATGTTATTAAATTGTTTTTCAGTTTTTTTAAAATTTATATTAATTCCAAAAATTAACAATATAGCTACACCAATTATTCCAACAATAATTAACCCTATAACAAATTTGAGTAAATATTTAGATAGTAACCTTAAAAAGAAAAATTTATCATTTTTAAAAAAATATTTAATCTTTCTAGGTATAAGAAGTTTATGATATTTAATAGTAGTTTGTAATAAGCTATCAGCAATATCTACATCATTTTTCAGTGATAGATCTAAATGATAATCATTTTTATCATGAAGAATCTTATTTATTTTTTTCCACCACAAATCTGAAAATAGCATATTTTAAAATGGTTTAGAAATTGATGTTTGTGTATAGTTCAGCGTTTATTTTCAAATATAATAAAAAATATGTAATATAAAAAAAAATTACACATTTTTTATTAAAATTGTTTTTAAAATATCAGAAACATCTTCTGCAGCATCAGCTGTCTTTTCAAGAGTCTGAAAAATATCTTTATTTTTAATAATTTCTAAAATATGTTCATCTGATTTATTCTCAAATAATTGTGACATGTAAGCATAAAAAATTCTATCAGCTTCATTTTCAAGTGTATTTAAAGTAATACAAGATTGTAAAATAAGATTTTTATTTTTACTCGCATTTCTTAAATTTGAAATTGCAATTTGAATTTCTTCCGCCATTTTATTTATAACAGTTACAAAATTTTTAAATTCTTCACTAATTTTTTTTGGTTTAGGTTTATACCATTGAATTCTTTGACTAACTGCATAGATATAATCAATAACATCATCTATATGAGATGCTAATGCATGGATATCTTCTCTGTCAAAAGGTGTCAAAAAAGATAAATCTATTTGCTCATATATTTTGTGAGTAAACACATCGGCTCTACTTTCAATATCTTTTATCTTATTAAAAACTATTTCTCTTTCTTCATCTGTCTTGTGAGATATTAATTCACTAAGCAATATTGCAGCTTCGAGAGTACATTTTGCTTGACTTTCAAATAAAGGAAAAAAAGATTCATTTTTCGGTACTAAATATTTTACAAAATCATTTATTTTCATATTGTATTTTTAAATTATGTTCATTATTAAATATATTATCATTCCTAAAAGGGCTGATATTGGAATGGTTAATATCCAAGCCCATAAAATTTTAGCAGTCACACTCCATTTTACATGTTGAAATCCTTTTCTTATACCTGTTCCCATAATGGCACCAGTTATAGTATGTGTTGTACTAACTGGAATACCTAATTCTGTTGCTGTGAATAATGCTATAGAACCTGCTGTCTCTGCACAAACACCTTCAAAAGGCTTTAGTTTTGCAATTTTCTGACCCATTGTTTTTATAATTCTCCAACCACCCATCATTGTACCAAGACTAATTGCAGTATAACAAGCAAAAACTATCCATATTGCTATTGGATCTGTTTTAAGTGCATTTCCGGTTACAATGAGTGCAACCCAAATAATACCCATAGATTTTTGTGCGTCATTACCACCATGTCCTAAACTAAATAACGATGCTGAAATAAGTTGTAATCGTCTAAACCATTTATCCACTTTATGTGGTGATGTTTTTTCAAATATTTTCATTAATAGTATTGATATAAAATATGATAAAAACATTCCAATCAAAGGTGATATGAAAATAAAAGCTATAATTTTTAAAAATCCACTCAATACAACAGCACTAAAACCTGCTTTAAGAATAGTTGCACCTACAAGACCGCCAACAAGAGTGTGTGATGAACTGGATGGTAATCCAAGCCACCAAGTAATTAAATTCCAAATAATGGCAGCACCAAGTGCGGCTGCGATCACACTCAAATTAATGACATCTGGATTGACGACACCCTTTCCCATTGTTGTTGCTACATGCAAACTAAAAACAAATACTGCTGCAAAATTAAAAAATGCTGCCAATAAAACTGCTTTGAAAGGTGATAAAACTTTTGTTGAAACTATTGTTGCTATTGAATTTGCCGAATCATGAAAACCATTAATAAAGTCAAATACTAATACCAATGTAATTACTATATAAAGAAACATAATTATTTTTTTAGTTATCCCGTTTAGATTATTTATTCTTGAAAGTTTAGTTTTAAAACTAAAAAAAGATAAAAATTAGTAATTTTTATCTTTTTCTTTTTTAGAGTTGTTTTTTGTTACTTTACCTTCTTCACCTTCTTCACCTTCTTAACGTGTTTGTTATGCTTGATTTTTGCAATAGAATCAGCTTTTGCAATAGAATCAACCTTTGCGATTGAATCAACGACTTTTTGCTTTGCTGCTTGAACCAATTTCATAGAATCTGCCATTACGGTGGAATCTGCGATTCTTTTTTCTTCTAATTTTTTGGCTGAAGGACTACATGATACTGCTAAAAATGCAAGTACGGCTAAACTTAATGCTAATTTTTTCATAATTAATTTTTTTTTTGTGTTTATATATTAAAAATATTTGTTAAAAAATGTTAAAATTTATTTAACTTGTTTTATATAGTGACTATTTTTTAAAAGTTTAATTTATTTCAAAATATTTAATTTAACTTTTCTTAAAAATTTTTGATCTTCTTCATTTTTCTTCCAGTTGAGTCTAGTTGAAGTTTTTGAACATTCTTCACAAATTACTTTTGTCCATCCTTTAGTTTCACCTATGTTTTTTGTTGAGCCACAAATTTCACAAATGTTATAGGACATATTTTCAGCAAGCCACACCATTCCATGAATAATATCATTACCACCACTATAATAGAAACTTAATCCTCCAATTTTTTCTTTAACTTGATCTACTGTTACTTGACATATAGATTCATATTCTTCTTTTTCAAATTTATCTTCAAATTTAGAAATCTGCTTTCTTATAAATTTTGAATTCCATCTTTGTTTATTGATAAAATAAAAAATATATCTTGCGATTTTATTTTTTATTCTATATTTTTTTGAATTATTATCAATATAAGATTGAATATTATCACAAAGATTATTTATTAACCAAAACCATCCATCATCACATTCAAATCCCCAATAAAGACATGACTCATTCATACCTTTATGTCTATTAACAAATAATTTTGGGTATTTTAAAACTAAATATATATCTAAATCATCCCTCATTTTTATTAATTTTTTCTAATTTTATCTTGGTTTTGCGATAATAAGTGGTCTATAGATCATGATTTATTTTTTATAAGAACTTCATCAATCATGCCATATTCTTTTGCTTCTTGTGCTGTCATCCAACTATCTCTATCAGAATCTTTTTCAATTTTTGAAAATTCTTGCCCGCTGTGTTGTGATATGATTTCATATAATTCATTTTTTAATAATTGAATTTCTTTTGCAACAATAAGAATATCAGACGCTTGACCATCAGCACCACCCGATGGTTGATGTATCATAATTCTAGAATGTTTTAATGCTGTTCTTTTCCCTTTTGTACCAGCACAAAGAAGAACGGCTGCCATAGATGCAGATATACCTATACTAATAGTTGCTACATCTGGTTGGATATATTGCATTGTATCATAGATACCAAGACCTGCATACACAGAGCCACCACCGCTATTAATATAGATTTGAATATCTCTTGTTCTATCTGTAGATTCTAAAAATAAAAGTTGTGCTTGAATTATATTGGATACTGTATCATCTATGCCAGTTCCAATAAAAACAATTCTATCCATCATTAAACGATCAAATACGGACATGGTCGCAACATTCATTGCTCTTTCCTCAATAATCATAGGAGAAATGTATCCTTTAATATTTGTTTTTATCGAAGAATTGTATTTATTTAATGTAAGAGGATTAATCCTCTTATGTTTTATTGCATATTTTTCAAATTCATTCATAAGTTTTGGATTTTATGTGATTATTAAAAATTGATTATTAAATATAGAAAAGAAAAAATTTTATTAAGGAATATCATTCTATTAACTACATCAGGTATTTTTTTGTTCTAATTTATATTTGAATTGTCCTAAAACAATTTCTAAGCTATCTGTGATATTATTATAGATTTCATTTTCCATATTTCTTCTATCTACTGCAACCTTATCATCAAACATACGATTCATTATATTTGAAGTTTTTTGAGGAATATCAATATCATATCTATAATGATGATTTACAATTGTTATTTTACCTGCTTCTAATACAATGAATGTGCTGATATCCTTATTGAGTACATATTGCTTTGTCACAATATATTTCTTGTATGAGTTTTGAGAATTTAAATAAAGAATATTATTTTCATCGTAGAGACAAGTTTTGAAAATATCAAAAGCATACTGTTCTTTTGCGGTGAGATTGTCATCTTTGTCAATTTTCTTCCAAAGAATTTTTACAATTTTGACAAAAATGTTCTCAGATTTAAGATCTATATTTTGTGTTTCCATTTAAATTTAATCAACCTATATATTAATTTTTTTAAAATATTTCATCACAGCCAGCATAAAAAAAGGAACCGAAGTTCCTTTTTTTATGCTTCAGTTTCAGCTTCAGTTTCACTTCCTTCCGAAGCTTCCTCACTTCCACTCTCATCATCTTGAAGTTTTTCCATCATTAGATCCTTCATTCGCCTCATCCGATCATCTGAGAAAAGAGATTTAACCTTTTCATCATCAATAGGATATGAAATTTCCGAATCTAATACATGAAAGAGATAATCTATTGCCAGTTCTGGCTCGGCTTTCTCACACAAGAAATTGATAAGGTTGCCCTTTTCAGTTTCATTGAGATCGAAAATCTTCTTTTCTTTCATCTGTTTCAAAACTTCTTTTTGTTCCTCTACAGAAGAACTTAAAACTCCACCTGTCAAAATTTCATTAATATTCATACGTTTTTAATTTTTGTAAATGATAATTAAATTAGTTCAAAAAATTGATAAAGTTTAATTTTTTATTAAATTAAATTTTTGCCTTTACCAGCAAGAATTTAAATACCATATTTTAATAAAAATTTATTAGAAATAGTCTTAAAAGAAATTCTTTTAGTTGAATCGATTGACACCCATACCAAACCTTCTCTTAATGTATTTGAATTTAATATTGAAATACCATCAGCCAACAATAACAGTTCATCTACCATTTCAGTTAATGTAAAATTAACATAAATAGTTGGCACTGTTTCAAGATTAAATTTATCACAAATGTCTAACATATCTTCTTTTGAAAAATATTCGTGCTTATCGATATCAAAAATATTAAAAACTAGTAATTTTTGTCCTATCAGTTTATATTTATTGTCTTGAATACCCTCACCTATAATTTCACCTTGAATAGCAAGATTACGACCAAAGAATTTCATTTTTTCTTCTAAATTAAGTTGAATAGCAATCTTCCAATAAGTGTTGTCTGGATTATATTCATATTGCCAGTTTCTTCCACAAACTCCGAATACATCATCATGTAAAAAGATAGTTGTTGATGTACCATCCATTTTTTCAGAAGCAAAGAACTTATACTTCTTATAAATTTCATATTCACTTGTAAGATTCTGAATTCTTTCTTCATCTGTTTTTTGAATATAAGGAGGAATAGGTCCGATAACAACACCAGACAATTCAGCAGGAATAGGTGGTTCATATTTTATAACTCCAAGAATTTCAGACACATCATCACCCTCTTTCAACGCACCAGAATTTGGAAATTTGGTTAGAAGAGATACTGATGCAATAAGTCCTTGTGAGATTTGACCACGTAACTTAATTGTTCTCAATCGAAATCCTTCGGTGCCATTTGCCATTTTTTTATACGAAGATTTTCTTAAAAACTCAAATTCTGGTATAATTGGCAACAAAGAATCAATTTCAAAATAGATAACAAAATCACCAATTCTAAATTCATTCTTCTTAACAACAACATTCCAGTTATCAACAGTAGCAACTTCAATCATATCAGCACCTTCGATAGGTCTAATGTTTATAATTTTACGAATGCTAGCTAATTTTCTCATTTTTTATCTACGTTTTTAGGTCAATACAAATATACAACTTTTCTTTTAAATAAAAAAATTATTCATCATCTTCCAAGTAAAAAATTTCTTCGTCTGGATTATGATTTTCAATTTCTTCTATTGATACACCAGTGATTTCAATATCATTTCCATAAATGATTTTATCATTGTTCATAATTTTTTCAGTTAGTTGTTCTGCAAATTCACATATTCTATCATAGTCAGATCCTTCACTTTCTATCATAAAATTCATAGTAATGGTATATTCTTTCATATTAAAAGTTTTTTTAGAGTATATTCGTTTAAATGAAAAAGTTTAAACTAAAAAGTTTAATATATAAATAATGAAAATTTATTGTTATAAGGAACTAAGGAAAAAATCTATTGATGAATTATTGGATTTGTTGTCATTATATCTTGAATTAAAAAAAGATATATGTGCAATTATTAAAAAAGATCCTGAAAATGAAGATTTCTACACAGAAGAACATTTATATTTTTATGAATTAAATATTTTTAAAATCAAAAATGAATTAGAAGTACAGTCGGAAATTAGGATTTAGATTCTTCAACTTCAATTTTATCAATTTTATGAGGTGGAAAATATTGAAATTTTTTTTCAATTTTTTGTAAAAACCCATTAACACCTATATTTGTTACATCCCTACGAAGATCGTAGTCTTTTTCATATTGAACTTTTAATATTGCTTTTGAACCATCATTAATGAATACTGTTATATCATAATTCATATTTTTCGTTTATTCTTATATATAAACAAAATTAGGTTCACTTCAACATTCTTTTCAAACTTCTTGCATAACTATTATTTTGCTAAGTTTGAATTTTTTCTTCAATAAATAATTTATAGAATCTTTTCCAAGTTTTTTCATTCGACTTTTTCCTTGGTACTCTGACACTTGAATGTAATCCAACTATAGTATTTTCAGCACCACAATTGCTACATTTAGTTACTTGACTATAACGAAATCTCTTTACATCTTTATTTTGAAACATAGGATAACTAAAGCTACTATGTGTAAATCTGCAATTAGTACAGAATAATTTTCCTTTACCGCTTTGATAGCCACCACCTTTTTTGTAATCATCTTGATTATCCTTTGTTATTGCTTTTGGCATTTTTTTATATGTACTATCAGCATAGTATTTGTTTTTATTTGAATATGCTTCTATTGATAATTTATCATATTCAGCCTTAGTACAGATTTTACTTTTATTAATAATCTTACACAGGTAAACAATTTTTCGAGGATTTTTCTTGTCAAATTTGAATAATTTTAATCTTCTTTCTAATTTTATTGACAATTTAAAACCGCAAAAATTATCAATAGAATAACTTAAATAAGAGAGCCCATCTATTGAATATGAAAGATTCATTAATTTCTTAAAATCTTTCTTTTCACCGTAATAAACATACATCTTTTCCATGCTACAAAAATACAAAAATAATTTGAAATAAAAAATCGATTATCCAACAATAGATCATAAAATACCTGTTGTTGTAGGGTTCAAAAGTGGCTATTCATCTGAATTTATAGGTTCTATAACAAATCTATGTTTCACTAAAAGAAAACTCAATAATGAAAAGTATCTTTTAACAGACGAACAATTCAAAGATAAATTAAGCAAGTAATTCAAGTTTACCCTTCAAAATATCTTTCCATCTACATGATTTTCCAGTAACATGGTCTGTAACAGTATCTTCTAAAATCCTGTAGGTTCGCCTTTTTGTGCCTCCTCTACTACCATTACCTATTTGACTATTTCGGGATTTTTTAATTCCTTCATAAATTTTATTATCCTCAATTGATTTTAATTTATTGGATAATCTTTCCCATGCAAGAATTTCATTTTTATATTGATCCCTTGTATCTTGAACTTTAACTTGAATACCTGTAGGAATGTGTGTTAACTGAACACAAGAGGAAACTTTATTTAAATTTTGACCTCCTGCCTTTTTTGAAGATCTTATATAGGATTTTATAACCTCATTCTTATTCAATTTAAATTCAGTTTCTTTTTCTGAATTCATAATTGCAACGGTTACGAAACTTGTTTGTATTCTATTATATTTTTCTGTTGGCGGGACTCTAACAAAACAATGCGAACCGCTTTCGTTACTAAAAAATTTGGAAATTTTATTACCTGTAATTCAAAGTTTAGCATGGCCTGCTTGCTCTTCTACTTTGTAGGAAAAATTGTTATTACGACAAGATTTCGTATAAATGTTAGTTAAATCACTAACCAACAATTTGGAATCATTGCCACCTTCTGATGCTCTAATTTCAATTACTATCGTTTCCATTTTGTTTTTTATTTTCTTTATATATTAAATTCAACTTATCAAGTTTTAGTTTTCTCCATTCTTTTTTAAGATAAGTGTTTGCAAATTCTATTTTACACCAAGTTAAGTATTTATAACTTACAATAATGACTATTGGATAATCCGTTATTATTTTACGACGAACACTATCAAACCAAGTGTATCCTTCACTTAATAGTTGTTCTTGAGCCTGATTAAATTCTTCATCAGAATATAATTTCATTTACTTATGATTTTCCATTCTCCATTATGTGTTTCTACTAATGCTGAAAAATTTTCAACGAAATCTCCACTGTTCATATAAGAGTATTTTCCAATTTTTTTAATTTCTGGCAAATGAATGTGACCACATATTACACCATCTACTTCTAATTTATCACAAAAAAATTTTATTGTATTTTTATAACAACTTATAATTTTTAATCCACGTTTAATTAACGATCTGCTATCATCAGCAAGTGTGTAATACTCTAAACCTTTTTTGAGTGGTTTATTTTTCTTAAAAATCAAACCACTATGAATTTTTTTAGCATGATTAAGGATTATAATAACCCAAGTGATAAATCTTTCAGCAATCCGACCATCTGATACAAAATTACTGAAAATATATTTATGTCCATGTAAAATACAATATCGATTCTTATTAAAGTCAACGTATTCATAATAATCCTTAATTACTAAATTTTTATAAGGAGATATATATTTTTCTATATCAGAATCATGATTACCTTTCAAATAGAAAATTTTATTTTCTTTTTTGTCTAATATTTTTTCTATAAATTCAAAATTAATTTCAGCATTTATAGATTTAAGATATTTAATATCTATTATATCACCATTTAATATCAAGTTATCTGAAGTGTTTTTTTTAAGAAACTTAAATAATTCATCTGGTTTTGATTCATCGCTACCTAAATGAGTATCTGAAATTATTAACGTTCGATATTTATTCATAATGATTTATTATTTAAATTGTTCAACGTAACGACCAAATATTACAAATATAATCATCGCAATCGTAATAATGAGAGAATCTTTTACAGATTCTAAAATTGTATCATCAATAAGCCAAAAAAATAAGAATGAACATACAAGTAAAGACAATATCATTGTAATTGTCAAATTGTCAAAAACATCTGTTAAGATTTCCTTAAATTTCATAGTATTTATATTTAAATACAAATTTACATAAAATATTTAAAATAAAAAAATGGAAACGATTTCTCTCGTTTCCATTCTTTCGGAGATATAAGGAATTAAAATTGTACTGTTGGTGCTTTATTTGCGCCTGCATCAGCCTTGAAATAAGGTTTCTCTGTGAAACCAAAAATATTGGCGATTATAATAGTTGGAAATCCCCTACGAGAGGTATTATACACCTGTGCGACTTCATTATATTTTGCTCGTTCGACAGTACAACGATTTTCGGTACCTTCCAACTGAGCCTGTAATTCCGTGAAATTAGCAGTTGCTTTCAACTCTGGATATTTTTCTACCACAACCATAAGCCTTCCAATGGCCTGACTTAATCCATTTTGATTAGATTGGAATTTTTGAAGCATTTCTGGCGTTAAATTTTTAGGATCAATTTGCATTGATGTTGCTTTTGCACGAGCCTCAATAACTGCTGTCAAAGTTCCTTGTTCAAATTTTGCAACACCTTTAACTGTGCTTACAAGATTTGGAATAAGATCGGACCTGCGTTGATAAACATTTTGAACATTCGCCCATTGTTGATCAACCGATTCTTGTTTTGGTACAAGTCCATTGTAAGAACCAATTATACCCATTACAGTAAATCCAATTACTGCTAATACCACTATTAATACTATCCATCCTGTTTTCATAATTTTTCTGTTTTTGTTTTTAAATGATTATTTATTATTATTTATTTTTGATTAAGTTTAATTTAAATGATATAAATATCGATCATGAAAATATTTCCGTATTTTTACCATCGTGAATTTGAGCCCCCACCGCCAAATTTGCCACCGCCAAAGCCACCACCTTCACTACTTCCACCTTTACCACCAATCATTCCAAGAAATAATAGATTTAATGCCAGACCTGGATCAAATATAAATAAAAGAATCCAAAGTCCAATTATTATTACCCATCCCCACCAAGGTATTACTCTCAATGTCCAAGAAATAATACTTTCATTGTCTTTCGTTTTCTCGTTTTCTTTAATGAGTTTCTTATTTGTAGCCTCTGAATAACCTTCTTTACCAATTCTATTCATACAAGCGAGTACAAATGCTTTTGTACCATCGAAATACTTTGAACTGCTATCAGATGTGAATTTTATAATTCTTTTTGTTGTGTCTTTTTTAATAATACCAGCATTTGCGAGAGGTTTACGCAATTCCGGATCTTTTACATTTTCATCAATAAATTTCTTTGAACTATTTAGTACATCAGTAACTTTGTTTAAAATTTCTACAGTATCTTTTTTTGTTGTAGTCGTGATGCCATTTTTAAAATATTTTGCTACGATACTATCACCTTCCAGTTTAAGCCAACCATCAGGAAGATAACCTTCTAATCCATAGCCAGTTGTAGGATGAAGAATCCTTTTGTTTTTTGAAATGATAATTAATAAACCGTTGTTTAATTCTTTTTTACCTACACCCCATTTTTCTGCGGTTTTTTGTGCAAAATCAGAAATATCACTTTCATAATCATTGACAGTTAATATTGCGATTTCAATTGAAGTTTTAGATTCATAATCAGTTAAGAGTTTTGTGAGTTCAGCATTTTGTTCGGGTGTGAAAAGGTTTTCGTAGTCAGAAACATATCCTTTACTTGCTGGAATTGTTTGACAATAGGTTACATAACCAAAGAATAGAACTGCAAGTAAAATTAAAATAATTCTCCAAAAAATTTTCCAAAATTTCTTCATAGTTGTTTTTATTAAATTTTTGTTTGTGATTACAAAACTACGAAAAATATTCGAATTAAAAAATTATTTATTGAACTTTTCTATCTTACTTATTTTTAATCTTCTGTTCTTTTTTATAAATCTTTTTTTAATGTTTTCCATAGTATATTCTGGAATGTCATAAAATTGGTAAAAAAGATCTTTACAAAATTCACATAAATGGTCTTGTAAAATTTCTCCAAGTGCTACAGGACAATCATTATCACCATATTTACATCCATGTGCAATACAACAATGTGTTCTATGTACGCCTATATGTTTTACTCTCATTCTACTATAATTGTTGGTGATTCATGATACTCTTCTCTTCTATTATGATAATCTTCTCTTCTATTAGTGAGATAATATTTATTATCTCTATAAATAATCTGATAATATACTGAACTATTATCATTGTAGCAATTAATGCTAATATCTACAGTTTCTCCATTTTTACTTGTTGATACATTAACAGATCTGTAGAATTTTTTATAATAACTTTCAAGTTCAGTACAATACTTAGTTTTCTGATCTATTCTTTTTTTCTCTGATTCTGCAATTTTGTCAAATTGTTCCTTGCAAAGCATTAAAATTTTATAAATTTTAAGGCAGTATCCACTATACTTAATAGAGGTTTTCCTTCTGTGAAGACCGCTAACATTATGACTTGGATAATATTTGATTATATTATTCTGATCATCATTCCAATCTTTCTTTTCAAAATAAAGTTTAACTGTAAATTTAGAATAATGTGGTTCATAATACCAAATTATTTTTTCATCGGAATCTACAGATATTACAATACCTTTAGCATTAAGATATTTAACTATTTTATGTTTGATTTCGATCTCAGTCAATTGCTTCTTCATTTTTTAATCAAATTTTTAAGTTTTTCACTTCTAATGATTTTTGTAATATCTTTTGAACAATTTCTAAAAAATTCATCTTTTTTTTCTAATACCAATTTTTTAGATGCTGGTAAATATATAAAATTTAAATCACATTGAAATTTTCCTTCCGTTAAAGATGCTGAGACATTAAATCTTAAATTTTCTGGTTTCTCTTTTGAGACATCAAAATTACTATTTCTTGATCTATTTCTAGCATAATATGTTGTACTAGGAAAATAAATGTTTGGAATAACAGAAATTATACCTGTTAATGAATATTCTTTTCTTAAAAAGTCTTCTATTACAGGTGTAATTTTATTTAAAGATTCTTCTTTAATTTTTATTAAATTATCCATCTTAATGATATTCCTTATGACTTCTCTGAATTTAGCCAAAACTTTTTTAGAATCAGCATTTCTTTTTGGAATAGAAACATCAATTCCTTTCATATTATGACCATATGCGTAATATCTTAAATTAAGTCTTCTCCAATTATCATCAACAGAAATTTTATATTTTTTATCACCTAAAACATAGGTAATGTAGGAATCATCATCAAATATAAAATTACTATTATTATACTTTTTTGAAGTTCTAATAATATCAATCATCTCATATTTAGATAGTTCAGCCATAATTTTATTTTAAGTTTTTCTTTTCTGTGATGTTGTTCTATTGTAGTGAAATATTCTTTAAATTTTTGATAATTAAAACTCACTGCTGCGATGTTAGTTGCTGGATAATGTCTATTATTACAGCCGGATATTATAAACACGGATACCCGCGGGCATTTTTTAATTTGACTACAAATATACAAAACATTTTTAGAAATAAAAAATTAAAATTTTCTTTCTATCTTCTTACCTTTTCGTTCAAAATCTTCTCTGATAAGGTTTTCTACATACTTGGATCTATTAGAGATATTATTTTCTTCTAAATATTCATTCATTATATCAAAAAGTTCGGTGTCTATTGTTACACCTATATCAACTTTTTTCTTATCCTCTTGAACCTTCTTCCTCATTTAATTTAATTATTTTTTCTTTTCTTTCTTTAAGTTTAATTTTTCTCATTTGATGAACAAAATATTTAACATTATCAATGTGATGATTAGATAATTGGTGATCCATCAATTCACTTGTTTTTAATATCTTATCACAAGAAACACAATACATTTCATCTTTATTGATATTATTTTTCATAATATGTTATATAATTAATTATTGAAAATGTTCATTTATTTTGTTAAAAAATGTTAAAATAATGTTAAAATTACATTTTTGACTTTAAAATATTTATATATAGTAATAAATAAAGGAATAATATGAAAAAGGCAATCACAAAAACAAATCTCACAATTACGATTGATAGGAATTTAAAGGAAATTTTAGAAGGAGAAATCTCTAACAGATCAAAATATATAGAATATCTTATATATCAGGATCTTAAACAAAAATCTAATAATGAAAGAATTAAAAAAATTATAATATAATTATGAAAAGGAAACCAAATGGTTATTGGACTTATGAAAGATGTAAGGATGCTGCGTTAAAATGTGAATATAGGTCAGAAATGGAGAAAAAATCATATATTGCGTATCAAAAAATTTTAAAGAAAGGTTGGTTAGATTTATTTTCACATATGAAAAGATTAGGAAATAGATGTAATAGACTTGTTTATGTTTATGAGTTTGATGATAATCATTGTTATATTGGATTAACAGGAAATATAGAACGAAGAAATGGAGATCATATAAAACGAGATAAGGATAGTTCTGTTTATAAATATTTAGTAAATAATTCTAATTATAAATTAGTGAAAATTTCAGATTATATTGATGTTGAAAATGCAATATTATTGGAAGAACAAACATTAATAAAATATAAAAATAATGGTTGGACTATATTAAATATAGCAAAGACTGGTAGTGTAGGCTTAAATGATATTAAATGGAATAAAGATACTTGTAGAAAAGAAGCATCAAAATATAATAGAATAGTAGATTTCATGAAAAAATCTGGTAGAGCATATTATATCTCTGTAAAAAATAATTGGATAGATGAATTTTTTCCTACGAGAGAAATATGTAAGAGAGGTTATTGGAACAATAAAGAATTGTGTAAAGAAGAAGCAAAAAAATATAAAAATAGATTTGATTTTAGAATAAACTCTTGGTCTGC
>TBL_comb47_HYPODRAFT_10003131_pt1 | contig 19881 bp, 14 predicted proteins | sample TroBogypolimnion_40_FD_10682 | JGI IMG/M metagenome (IMG submission 10682) | reverse complement strand
TGATGGCGGCCATGCCCCCGGGCTCGATGGGGCTCGCCTCGCCGCCGCCGGCGCCGGCTCCCGCCTGTCCGGCCATGAAGGTCACCGGCATGCCGGTCCAGAAGGCCTGGGCCTCGGGGGCCAGGTTGACCCCGGAGAGCGGCATGGGAATCTCCTGGCCGCCGCCCATCCCTGCGGAGTCCCCCATGAGCTGGGCCATGGGGATCATCTGCCCGGTCAGGGCGCTCTTCAGCACGGTCGGGGGCCCCAGCTTGGGCAGGATGAGCGGGGTGCGGCTGGAGGGCAGGTCCGGGAGGTCCCGGAGCTGGTCGAGCATCTCGCCGATGGGGGTGATGCCGCCGATGGGCTCCTTCTCGAACGGGAAGGCGATGGCCAGGGCCCCCACCAGCTTGCCGTCGATGTAGCAGGGGGACCCGCTCATGCCCTGGAGGATGCCGGTCTCGGCCAGGGGGCCGCCGCTGGCCCGGACCATGATGAGGTCGCGGCCCGGGGCGAGGTTGTGCTGGACGCCCAGGACCTCGAAATCGAAGCGGTCGATCCGGCCGCCCACGAACACGGTCCGGCCCTGGCCCTTCATGCCCGGGCGGATATCCCGCACCGGCATGGTGGCCGGGGCCTGGGCGCCCAGGACGGTCACGAGGCATAAGGCGAGCAGTGGGCGGAAAACGTTGGGCATGCGCGACTCGATAAAGGAAAAGCCTACCAGGGGATGAAACCAAACAGGCAGAGAGGGAAAGAGACACTCCAGCAGTGCGCCCAGTTGGGCCAGGGTGCCTGGAAAAATTCAAATATCGCAACTTTTCTTTTCCTGCGGGCAGGGCGGGGGGCCTTCCTGGCGGGACCGGCTCCGGGCCTGCTACAGTGGTCGGATGCGAATTCTCATCCTTGGCGACGTCGTGGGGGAGCCGGGGCGGAGGCTGGTGGAGGCCCACGTGCCGACGCTCCGGCGGGAGCTGGCCCTGGACTTCGTCGTGGTGAACGGGGAGAACGCGGCCCACGGCAACGGCATCACCGAACGGATCGCCACCGAGTGGCTGGACCAGTACGGGGTCAACGTCATCACCACCGGCAACCACGCCTTCGACGTGAAGGACATCGCCCTCTACTTCCAGAAGGAGCCGCGGCTGATCCGGCCGGCCAACTACCCGCCCGGGACCCCGGGCAACGGCTACGTGAAGCTGCACACCCCCGAGGGCCTGGAGATCCTGGTCATCAACCTCATGGGGCGGGTGCACATGCCCACCTGCGACGACCCGTTCCGCTGCGCCGACGCGGTCCTGGCCAAGGAGCGGGCCGACCTGGTCATCGTCGACATGCACGCCGAGGCCACCAGCGAGGCCCAGGCCATGGGCTGGCACCTGGACGGGCGGGTGGCGGCGGTGGTGGGGACCCACACCCACGTCCCGACCCTGGACGCCAAGGTCCTGCCCGGAGGCACCGCCTACGTCACCGACATCGGCATGGTGGGGCCGTACGCGGGGGTCATCGGCATGAAGAAGGAGAACAGCCTCAGCCGCTTCCTCAAGGTCAAGGGGGACCGGTTCGAGGTGGCCGAGGGGGACCTCCAGCTGCACGGCGTCCTGGTGGTCACCGAAGGCCGCAAGGCGGTCTCCATCCAGCGTATCCTTAAGACTCTCCCCTGAGGACACGCCGCCTTGCCCAAGCCCCTTGGCCATTTCAAGATCCTGGACCTGTCCCGCATTCTCGCCGGACCGTTCGCCACCCAGATGCTGGCCGACTTCGGCGCCGAGGTGCTGAAGATCGAGCCGCCCACCGGTGACCCCACCCGGGGCTGGGGCCCCCCCTTCGACCAGGGGGAGCGCGGCGAAAGCGCCTATTTCCGGTGCGCCAACCGCGGCAAGCGGTCCCTGCGGATGGACCTGCGCGACCCCGGCGACCGGGAGGCGCTCTCCGACCTGATGCGCGACGCCGACGTGCTGGTGGAGAACTTCCTGCCCGATTCCGCGGAGGACCTGGGCCTGACCTGGGAACGGATCCACGACCTGCACCCCAAGCTGATCGTGGCCTCGATCCGGGGCTTCGCCTCGGACGTGCCCGCCAGCCGCCGGCCCGGCTACGACTTCATCATCCAGGCCGAAAGCGGCTGGATGTCCATCACCGGCGAGCCCGGCGGCCGCCCCATGAAGGTCGGCGTGGCCCTGGCCGACGTCCTGGCGGCGCTCTACACCGCCAACGGCATCCAGGCCGCCCTGCTGCACCGGGAGAACACCGGGGAGGCGCTGCACATCGAAGTTCCGCTCATGGAAGTGGCGCTGGCGGGCCTGGTGAACGTCGGCGCGGGCACGCTCATGACCGGCAAGGCACCGGAGCGCCTGGGCAACGCCCATCCCCAGATCGTCCCCTACCAGACCTTCCCGTGCAGCGACGGCGAGGCCGCCATCGGCGTGGGCAGCGACCGCCAGTTCGAGGTCCTGGCCCTCTGGGCCGGCATCGACCTGGAGGCCGAGCCCGGCTGGCGCACCAACCGGGGCCGGGTGCGGGACCGGGACCGCCTGGTGGAGGTCCTGGAAACGCATTTCCGCCAGCGCACCGTGGAGGAGGCCACCGCCTTCTGCGACGCCAACGCCATCCCCGCCAGCCGGGTGCGGACCGTGGACGACGCCCTGTTCCGCCAGGCCGGCCGGGTCCACCACCTGATCCAGACCCTCTACGACGAGGGCGCGGGCAAGATGGTGCCGGTGCTCGCCACGCCGGTCCTGTTCAACGACGAGCGCGCCTGCTGCGACCTGCCCCCGGCCCGGTGGCAGGAGTGAGGCGCCCGGGGAGCCCGGGCCTGGTCCCGCTGAGCGCCCTGGGCCGCAACCCCGACCGCGCCGCCCAGGCCGAGGCCCGCACCGAGGCCCGGATCCAGCGGGCCTGGCTGCTGGTGGTGGGTCCCACCCTGGTCAACCAGACCCGCCTGATCCGGGCCCACCAGGGCATCCTGGTGGTGGGCTGCTGGCACCAGGACATGATCCCCAGCCTGCGCCAGTCCGCCGAGACCATCTGGCCCCAGCTGCAGGAGCGCCTGGAGCGCTTGTGGAGCCTCAGGTTCCAGCGCATGGAGATCGTCCCCTGCGACCCCCCCGATCCCGCCGCCGCCCATGTGCGGCCCGTGGGGAGCGACCCCCTGAAGGAAGTTCTCAACCTTTTGCGCGAGCAGGGCAAAGGGGGATGGACCCGGAGATCAGGATAAGGTAAGCTTCAATCTTCGTCGGGGCGTGGCTCAGCCTGGTAGAGCGCTCGGTTCGGGACCGAGAGGTCGGAAGTTCGAATCTTCTCGCCCCGACCAATCAGTACAAGGGAGCACCCATCAAAGGTGCTCCCTTTTCGCTTGTCGATGTTCCCCGGCCGGAACGGGCTATATTTATATATCTTAGATTCCATCATGAGCGACGATTCCATCCCCCCGGTCCCGCCCCGCAGCGCCGTCATTGGCCGGCCGAAGGGCGGCAGGACTGCCGTCCGCCTCCGCCGGCTCCCGTTCGCAGCCCGGCTTCGGGCGGAACGGGACCGGCTGGCCGGCGAACTGGACCGGCAGGCTCTGGTCCTGCATATCAACCAGCTGCTCCTGGAACACCTGGATCCCGAGGAACTTTTTGTCGCCATCTCCACAGCCCTTTGGGAACGGACCCGGCACCATTTCATGGCCCTGACCGCGCTGGAGGAGGACAAGGGCATGGAACGGTTGAGGTTTTTGGACCTTCCCACGGATCGCGGACTGTTCCGGATCGGGAGCGGGCCCATCCCCGACCTCATCCTCCCGGCCAGCGCCGCCTATGCCTCCCGGAATATCCAGATCCTGGGCCCTGAACAGTTCGTGACCCTTGTGCCGGCCAAGCTCGGCAACCTCCAGGTCCGGGAAGGGATTCGTTCGGTCTGCCAAGTCCCCCTTTTTTCCAGGCAGAAAGCGCTGGGAATTCTCGCTTTGGGAAGCAGGTCGGAAGGCAGTTTCACTGAGGACATCCTCCGTCTGCTGGAACAGGTGGCTGGGCTGTTCGCCGTCGCCCTGGACAACGCCCTGGCCTTCCAGGGCATCCGCTCCTCCCGGGACCAGCTGGCCGAGGAAAAGCTGTACCTGGAGGAGGAGGTCCGGCGGGATTTCGCCACCCAGGAAATCATCGGCGACAGCCGCTCCCTTCGGGCCGTCCTGGACCAGGTGGGAACCGTCGCGGCCTCTGACGCCACGGTGCTCATCCTCGGGGAGACCGGGACCGGCAAGGAGCTGCTGGCCAGGGCCATCCACGAGCACAGCCGCAGGCAGGCGCGCACGTTCGTCAAGGTGAACTGTTCGGCCATTCCCATGGGCCTGGTGGAGAGCGAACTCTTCGGGCACGAGCGCGGCGCCTTCACGGGCGCCATCGCCCGCAAGATCGGCCGGTTCGAACTGGCGCACCAGGGGACCCTGTTCCTGGACGAAGTGGGGGACCTGCCCCTCGATCTCCAGCCCAAGCTCCTGCGCGCCATCCAGGAACGGGAATTCGAGCGCCTCGGCAGCACCCAGACCCAGCACGTCGATGTGCGCCTGATCGCGGCCACCCACCGGGATCTGGCCCGGATGGTGGAGGCGGGCGAATACCGGATGGACCTCTTCTACCGGCTGAACGTCTTCCCCATCCGCGTGCCTCCCCTGCGGGAGCGGAAAGAGGACATCCCAGGCCTGGTCCGGTATTTCACCCAGAAACACGCCAAGGCCATGGACAAGCACATCGACCGCATCCCCGGGGACACCATGCAGGCCCTCGTCAACTGGCCCTGGCCCGGAAACATCCGGGAACTGCAGAACCTGGTGGAACGGTCCGTCATTCTGAGTCCCGGAAATGAACTGCGGGTGCCGCTGGCGGAGCTGTCCCAGCCCCGGGAGCCCCTGTCCGCTGCCCCTTCGACGCTGGAGGATGTGGAACGGCAAGGCATCCTCGCGGCCCTGGAAGCCTGCGGCTGGGTGGTGGGGGGGCCGGACGGCGCCGCGGCGAGGCTGGGCCTGAAACGGACGACCTTGAATTTCAAGATGAAGAAGCTGGGGCTGAACCGCGGGAAGTGACAACATACGGTCAGATGACAGCATGTGGTCCCGGAACGTTCGCCACCCGGCCGGAAGGCCGAGGGCTGGAATTTTCTAAATAAAGTCATCACATGAGTTCTCCCGAAGCCGGGTTTTGGCATCCTCCGTGCCCTAGGGGATGAGAGGCCGGGAGTCCCCAGATGCTACGGATCCACATCGAACACGAGTCAGAGGTCGTGAAGCTTCGCCTGGAGGGCAAGCTCGTCCAGCCATGGGTGGACGAACTGGTCCAGGTATGGCTGGACCTCACGACCCGCATGCCCAGGTTGACGCCCGTCAAGGTCGATCTGAGCGAGGTCTCCTTCGTGGATGCCCGCGGCAAATCCCTCCTGGCTTCCATGCACAAGGGCGGATGTTCCCTCCATGGCTCCGGCCCGTACATCTCCGCCGTGATCGAGGACGTCCGGTCCTCCCTCCCATCGTGACCTTTCGTCTTCAGGAGAACTTCATGTCCTTGAAAAGACTGTTCCTTCCCTCCCTCTCCCTCCTGCTGGCCTGCGGTCACCGCCCAGGCCCCGACCCGGCGGACCGCAAGGCCCCCATCGCGGTGGCCCAGCCGTCCCGGGTGCAGGAACTGGAGCGGATCTCCGTCAGCGGCACCCTGACGCCCCAGGGCGGCTCTTCCATGGTGGCCTTCCAGGTGCCGGGCCGGGCGCTCCAGGTGCTGTTCCGGGAAGGTGAGCCGGTGCGCAAGGGCCAGGCCCTTGCCAGCCTGGACGCCGAGAACCTCACCCATGCCCTGGAAGCAGCCCGGGCCCAGGTGGCGGCGGCCAGAGCGGGTGCGGACCAGGCCGACCAGGAATACCGCCGCATGAAGCAGCTGTTCGATAGCCAGAGCCTGGCGCCCAACGATTTCGCGAAATTCACCGCCGCCCGGGACGCCACCCGGCAGCAACTGGAGCAGGCGGCCGCCGGGGAAGGGGTCGCCCGCAAGAACCTGGCCGAGGCCCGGCTGGTGGCCCCCATCAGCGGCTTCATCGCCAAGCGCATGCTGGAGCCCGGGGTCATGGTGGGCGCGGGCCAGCCCGTGTTCGAAATCGCCCAGATGGATCCCATCGAAGTGAACGTCGGCATTCCCGAGACCGACGTGAGGCTGGTGAAGGTGGGCCAGTCAGCCACCGTCACGATCCCCGCCTGGCCCGGACGGTCCTTCCAGGGCACCGTGAGGGTGGTGAACGTCTCCGCCGATCCCGCGTCGCGCACCTACATGGCCCGCGTCAGCGTGCCCAATGCGCAACGGGAGCTCAAGGTCGGCATGGTCGCCGAGGTCTCCATCACCGGCTCGCGGCGCCTGGACATGCTCACGGTGCCCGCGGGAGCCATCGTGCGGGATCCCCAGGGCGCCCCCCAGGTGTTCCAGTATTTCCCCGACCAGCAGCGGGTCTACAGCAAACGAGTGGAGATCGGGTCCTTCTACGGGCACGACGTCCAGGTCAAGTCCGGACTGCAGGGCCAGGAAACCATCGTGGTGGCCGGCCAGAACATGCTGCGCAACGGCATGGGCGCCGAGCCGTCCCAGGAGAGGAAGTAGCCATGAACCGACTCATCAAGGCCTGCCTGCGTTATCCCACGCTGACGGCCATCATCGCCATCATGACGGTCCTGGTGGGCTTGAAGGCCCTCATGGGCATGCCCCGCACCGAGGACCCCACCATCACCATACGCACCGGCATCGTCGCCGCGGCCTATCCCGGGGCCACCTCCGAACAGGTGGAGAAGCAGGTCGCCAAGACCCTGGAAGCCCATATCTTCAAGTTCCAGGAGGTGCGCAAGAACAAGACCTACTCCACCAGCCGCCCGGGCCTGGTGGTCATCAACGTCGAGCTCGAGAACAACGTCAAGAGCCCCGATGTCTTCTGGGCCAAGCTCCGCCATGAGATGAACCTGGTGAAGGCGACGGAACTGCCGCCCCAGGTGCAGGGGCCGGTGGTGGATTCCGACTTCGGCGACACGGTGGCCATGCTCGTGGCGGTCAGCGGCGACCGCTACGGTTACCGCGAGCTGCGGGACTACGTGGACACGATCAAGGACACCCTGCGCACCGTGCCGGAAGTGGGCAAGATCGCGGTCTACGGCAACCAGACCGAGCAGATCTGGGTGACCAGCAGCATGGAGCGCATGAGCCAGTACTTCACGGATCCCCGGAAGGTGGCCGGGGCCCTCGGCCAGCGGAACGTGGTCCAGGGCGCGGGCAGCCTGCGCACCGACGAGGGGCAGATCCCGTTGCACACTACGGGCCTCTTCAATACCGAGGAAGAGATCCGGAAGACCATGGTCGGGCTCTCGCCCGCGGGCCAGCCGACCTACATCGGGGACCTGGCGCAGGTCGAACGCCGCTACCAGGACCCCACCTTCATGACCCGCTACGACGGCAAACCGGCCTTGCTGATTTCGGTGGAGATGCAGAAGGGCAACAACATCGTGCAAATGGGGGAGAAGGTGTCCAAGGCCCTGGAACGGCTGCGGCCCCTCCTTCCGCCGGACCTGCACATGGACTACATCGCCAACCAGCCCAAGGTCGTCGAGGAGCGCATCGCCGGCATGGGGCATGAATTTATCATTGCAATCGGATGCGTCATCCTGGTGACCGTTCTGCTTCTGCCCATGCGGGTCGCCATCATCGCGGCCCTGGCCATCCCCACCACGATGCTGACCACGGTCGGGGTGATGAACGCCATCGGGATCCAGCTGCATCAGGTATCCATCGCGGCCTTGATCCTGGTCCTGGGGATCGTGGTGGACGACGCCATCGTCATCGCCGACAACTACGTGGAACTCCTGGACCACAAGGTCCCGCGCGCGGAGGCGGCCTGGAGGGCCCCTTCGGAAGTCCTGGTCCCGGTCCTGACGGCCACCCTCACCATCATCGCCTCCTTCCTGCCCTTGATGATCATCTCCGGAAGCTCGGGGGAATTCATCCTGGCCCTGCCCATCACCGTGGCCGTCGCCCTGTCGGTGTCCTTCCTGGTGGCCATCTTCCTGACCCCGCTGCTGTGCCGCACCTTCATCATGAAAGGGCTGCACGACCACGGAGCGGAACCCACCGGAGGCGCCACGCATTTCAGTCCCCTGGACGCCCTCCAGGCGGCGTACCGGAAGGGCATCCGCCTCTTCATGGCCAGGCCGGCGCTGGCCGTGGGGCTGGGCCTGGCCGGCACCGTGGCCGGCGTATGGGCCTTCCGCTATGTGCCCCAGCAGTTCTTCCCCAACGCTGAACGGAACCAGTTCGTGGTCGATGTCTGGATGCCCCAGGGCAGCCGCATCGAGGCCACCGACACCGTGGTCAGACGCATCGAAAAGGAACTCCGGGCGGACAGGACGGTCGAACACTGCGCCAGTTTCGTGGGGCAGAGCTCTCCGCGCTTCTACTACAACGTGAACCCCCAGCAGCCGGATCCGGCCTACGCCCAATTCATCGTCAACACCACCAGCGTCAAGGCGACCACCGCCCTGGTGGCCGACCTTCAGTCCCGCCTGGCGAGGCTGGCCCCCGAGGCCATGATCCTGGTCCAGGAACTGCAGCAGGGGGCCACCATGGAAGCCCCCATCGAGATCCGGATCTCCGGGGACGACATCACCCAGCTCAAGGCCATCGGCGAGCAGGCCGGTGACCTGTTCCGGGCCGATTCCCGGGCGCGCTTCGTGCACACCGACTACCGCAACGACTGCCCCTTGGCGGACGTCAACATCAACCCGGAGCTGGCCAACCGGCTCGGCATGACCCATGCGGGCGTATCGCAGCTCCTCAGCGGCGGCTTCGACGGCGCCCCCATCAGCACCTTCTGGGAAGGGGACCGGGCCGTCGATATCGTGCTCCGGCTCGATCCCGAGCATCGTTCCAGCTTCGACCATGTGCGCGATACCTACGTGGACTCCACGGTCGGGGAAGGCCGGGTCCCGCTCCGCGCCATAGCCAGTCTGGCGCCCGCCTGGCAGACCAGCCGCATCGTCCGCCGGAACGGCATCCCGACCCTCACCGTCCGGGCCTATCCCGCGCCGGGCGTCTACGGCTCGGCGGTGCTCAAGGACGTTCTGCCCAGGATCCAGGCGCTGCCCTTGCCTCCGGGCTACCGGGTCGAGCTGGGGGGGGAACATGCCAATGAATCCGAAACCCTGCCCGAGATGATCGTCGCACTCTCCATCAGCCTCCTCGCCATCTTCCTGATCCTCATGATCCAGTTCCGCAACCTCACCGAACCCCTCGTGGTGATGTCCTCCATCCCCCTGTCGCTGCTGGGCGTGGTGGTGGGCCTCCTGATGACCGGCAATTCCTTCGGCTTCACCGCCTTCATGGGCATGATCAGCCTCTGCGGCATCGTGGTGCGCAATGCCATCATCCTCGTCGACTACATCAAGGAGAAGCTGAGGGAGGGCAACACCCTGGAGGACGCCGCGCGCCAGGCCGGCGAACGCAGGCTCCGTCCCATCTTCCTCACCACCATGGCCGCCGCCGTGGGCGTCACGCCCATGATACTGTCGGGCTCGAAGCTATGGAGCCCCCTGGCCAGCGTCCTGGCGGTGGGCCTGGTGTTCTCGATGTTCTTCACGCTCCTGGTGGTCCCGGTCATCTACGTCCTGGTCTTCCGCAGGCGCATCCGGACGGGCGCCGGCGCCGGCGCCGTCCTGGGCCTCCTGGCCATCCTGGCGGCCGCGCCGTCCCTGCGCGCCACGGAACCGCCGGCGCCCCGGCCCATGACCCTGGAAGAAGCCGTGGCCAGCGCGGTGCAGGGCAGCTCCGGCATCCGCATCGCCCGCGCCAAGGTCGAGGAAGCCCGCGCCAGGCACCGGGTGGCCCGCGCCGACTACTTCCCCCAGCTGGAGGCCGACGCGGCCCTGACCCACCGCAACGACGCCCCCACCGTCAAGATCCCGGCGGGGTCCCTGGGCAACGTCCCCGGTCTGGGCCCCTTTCCGAGCCAGGATGTGAATACCAGCCAGGGCAAGAAGGACTTCTACCTGCAGAGCCTGACCGTCAGCCAGCCGCTCTCCCAGCTGGTCAAGATCCACCATGGGAACGAAGTGGCTTCGGCCGAAGAACGGGCCGCGGAAGCGGAACTGCGCAAGATGGAAGCCGACATGGCCTACAGGACGCGCCAGGTCTACGCCGGCCTGCTCATCGCCAAGGCCCGGATGGACGCCGCCGAGGCCGGGGTGAAGGCTGCCGAGGCCCAGGACCAGGATGCCCTGCGGGCCGTCAAGGCCGGCAACGCCCTGGGCGTGGTCCAGACCGGCAGCCGCGCCCTGCTGCTCCAGAACCGGCAGCAGCGCCTCGCCGCCGAGGCCTCCCTGGCCGATCTGACCTCGGAACTCGACGACCTGACGGACACTCCCCAGGGCACGCCGCTGGAGCTGGTTCCCTTCGCCCCGCGCACGATGCCCTTGGCCCCGCAGGAGGCCCTGCTGGAGGAGGCCGTGCAGGAAAACCCCGAGCTGGCCTCGGCCGCCGCCACCACGGAAAAGAGCCGGAGCGCCCTGCGCGCCGCAAAAGCGGACTTCATACCGGAGGTCAGCGCCTTCGCGACCCAGACCCACGAGGAGGGGGTGCCCTTCATTCCCCAGAACAGCACCATGGTCGGCCTCACCCTGTCCTGGAAGATCTTCGACGGGGGCCGCAAGGCCAACGTCGTCAGCCAACGCTCGGCGCTGGTGAACCAGGCTTCGGAAAACCAGCACCGGCTCCGCCAGCGGGTGGAGATCGACCTGGGCAAGCTCATGCGCAAGGTGGAGACCTGCAGGCTCCAGGCCGAGGCCGCGGAAGAAGCCTCGGCCCTGAGGACCGAGGAGGCGCGCCTGGCCGGGAACCAGCTGCGGGCCGGCACGATGTCCGAGGCGAAGCAGGCCGGAGCCCAGGCCGCCGCCAAGGCGGCCCAGGCCGACCTCCTCGCCGCCCGCCTGGGACTCGACCTGGCCTATGCCGAGCTTGATCAGCTGCTCGGCCGGCATTGAGGCGGAAACCCATGGCCACCGTTCGCAACACCGCCGGAATGCAAGGGATCAGGATCCCGGGGGCTGTCGCGGGCGATGGCGAGGCGAAATCCCGGCTGCTCAAAGCTGCCGTCCTCCTGTTCAGTGAAAAGGGGTACACAGGCGTGGGCATCCGGGAGATCGCCGCCGCGGCGAGCCGGAACAGTTCGTTGATCTCTTTATATTTCGGCGGGAAGGCAGGCATCCACCAGGCGGCCGTAAGCCTGGCCTGCCACCAGGTCGAACGTCTGGTGGACGCCTTCCCCGCCCTTCCTTGCGAAGCGGAACCTGACGCCCGGGCCAGAGCTGAAGCGGCGCTCGGGGAGACCATCCGGACCCTCCTGCGCTTCGCCCTTCCGGCCCCCCCGTCCGCTGGTGGAGACCGGGCCTTCACCGTTGCCCTGATCAGGCTCTTCCTGCGGGAACTGGCCTCCCCCGTTCCGGAAACGGAAACCTTGGTGCTGGCTGCCGCCCGCCCACACGCTGACTACATGAACCGCTGCATCCAGGCCATCCGTCCTGATCTCGACGCCCGGTCGGCCCTCGCCATCGGCATGAGCATCCATGGCCAGCTCCTGTTCTTCTTGACCTACAACGATGTGGTGCCCCGTTTCGGCAGCGTGGGGACCGCCGGGACCGGCTTGGACGAATACGTGACGGGCTTCGTTCTGCGAGGCCTGCGTCCCTCCTAGCCTTTCCACCGAAAGCACGAAATGGAACACTTTCATCAAACATTCTTGTGGCGGCTCCTGATCGCCTGCTGTCTGCTCACGGCCCTGGTCGCCCTGGGCGGGCATCTGGTCGCGACCGGCAGGATCAGCGGATTGCAGGGGCCGCGGATGGGCCACCGGGTGGCCCTGATCGCCGTGGCCTCGGGCCTGGGGACCGCCGGCTTTCTCTACCCCCTTCTGGTGAACCTCTACCGGCGGGTCTTCCGGTTCGCCGATGATGTCGTGACCGGGAACCTCGAACTGGCTTCGGTCATGGGGGCGGCGATCGCCCAGCGGGATTCCGGAACGGGAGAGCACAACTTCCGGGTCACCCTGTACGCCTTCCGCCTGGCCGAGGCCTGGGGCGATCCGCGCCTTGACATGCGCGCCTTGCTGTTGGGGGCATTCCTTCATGACGTGGGGAAGATCGGGATCCCGGATGGGATTCTCCTCAAGCCCGGGCCCCTGAACGAAGAGGAAATGGCCGCGATGCGCACCCATGTGGGTCTGGGCCTGAAGATCATCGGCTCTTCGAAGTGGTTGCAGCTGGCCCGGAGCGTCATCGAAGGCCACCATGAGCGGTTTGATGGAGGGGGCTATCCCCGGGGTTTGGCGGGCACCGACATCCCCCTGGAAGCCAGACTGTTCGCCATCGTCGATGTGTTCGACGCCTTGACGAGCGAACGCCCCTACAAGAGGCCGCTGCCGCTGGCGGAATCTTTGGCGGCCATCCAAGGCGCGGCCGGCAGCCAATTCGACCCTGACATCGTGGCCGCCTTTTGCCGGATCGCAGGAGATGCCTACCGTGGGATCCACCCCGCCAGCGAAACCAGACTGCAGGACATGTTGACGGCGCTCGTGGAATCCCACCGGCAGGCCCTGTACGACGCGAGACCGGTCAGCCCCGCAGCGTTCAATTCGTTCTGTTGATGGTTTATAATCATGTACTTGGCCCTGTTCTCCCCATCCTCGTCCCCATCGGACCGGGGTGTGCCTCCCACTGGACAACCATGAGCGAACTCCTCCCCGATCCGCAGGCGTCCGCCGGAACCCGGAGGATGCGTCTCGGCAAAGGACCGAGACACCGCCTCCGCCTGCTGGCCGGGGAGAAGGCGCGCAACCTCCAGCTCGAGCGGGACCGGGACCACCTGGCCCTGGTCCTGCGGCTCAACAATCTCCTGGCCAGCCAACTGGAGCCAGAGCGACTGTTCCAGGCCATGTCCAACGCGCTCTGGCAGGAGATCCGCCATGAATTCATGGGGCTGAGCCTCCTGGAACCGGGTGGCGAATTCGAACATGTGCTCTTCCTTCACACCCCGGAGGAGAGGGAGATCCCCGACCAACCCCTCCGGGGCCCTTTGACCGGCATGCCCACGGAAGGGGCCGTGCGCACAGGACAGGTGGATGTCCTCGGCCCGGAGCGGATCCGGCAGTTGAACCCCCAGATCAGGCACCATCTGGAACTGGCGGGCATCCGGTCCCTGTGCTGCGTGCCCATGCTCTCGAGGGGCGAAACCTTGGGTTGCCTCAGTTTCGGGAGCCTGGAGGAAGGCCATTTCACGGCGGAGGAAACCCGCCTGTTGGGCCAGATCGGCGTCCAGTTGGCGATCGCCCTGGATAATGCCCTGGTCTACCGGGATCTCCAGGTCCTGAAAGACAAGCTTACCGAGGAGAAGCACTTCCTCCAGGAGGAGGTCGAAGGTGATTTCGCCACCCGGGAGATCGTCGGCAGAAGCCCGGCGCTGATGCGCGTCCTGGAGCAGATCGAGACCGTGGCCCCTTCGGACGCCACGGTCCTGCTTCTGGGCGAGACGGGAACGGGCAAGGAACTGCTGGCGAGGACCATCCAGAAGCGCAGCCGGCGCAGGGGCGGGCCCTTCGTGAAGCTCAACTGCTCGGCCATTCCCCTTGGGCTCATCGAGAGCGAACTCTTCGGTCACGAGCGCGGGGCCTTCACGGGCGCCATCCAGCGGAAGCTGGGACGTTTCGAACTGGCCCACCAGGGGACGCTCTTCCTGGACGAGGTGGGCGATCTGCCATTGGAACTCCAGCCCAAGCTGCTCCGGGCCATCCAGGAGCGGGAGTTCGAGCGCCTGGGCAGCACGGTGACCCAGAAGGTGGATGTGAGGATCATCGCGGCCACCCACCACCCGTTGTCCGCCATGGCGGAGGACGGCCGGTTCCGGCAGGACCTGTTCTACCGGCTCAGCGTCTTCCCGATCCAGGTTCCGCCGCTCCGGGAGCGGAAAGAGGATATCCCGGGCCTCGTGGCCTTCTTTACCCAGAAGTTCGCCAGGCAACTGGACCGCAGGATCGAACACATTCCGGCTTCGGCCATGGAACGGCTGGTCGCCTGGTCCTGGCCCGGCAACATCAGGGAACTCCAGAACATCATCGAACGGTCCGTCATCCTGAGCCCGGGCCCGGAACTGAAGGTGCCGCTCGCCGACCTCGAGCGCCGCCAGGGGAAGGAGGCCTCTCCTGCTCCACGGTCCCTGAAGGAGGTTGAACGCGAGGAGATCCGGAAAGCCTTGCGGGACTGCCGGGGCGTCATCGGCGGTCCCGGGGGCGCCGCCGCGCGTCTGGGCCTGAAGCGCTCGACCTTGAACTCCCGTCTGAGGAAGATGGGGATTCTGCGCCAGGAAGGGGATTAGTACAGGGTGGCGCAAGCACGTTGAGCTATCCCCATCCTCTTTATCCCCGTTGATCTCTGTTCATCCCCGGCAAAAGCAAGAGATACAAGCTGCCGAGGCCAATGTTCGGGACGGACAGGGGCGGGAGCGTTGACACCAAGCAAAGAAATCAGCCGGGGATGAACAGTGATGAACGAGGATAAAAACTGGATAAAAAGAAGTTAAATTTGGATCCCATGTATCGGTCTCTCTACCGGCTGAAATAAGCTGCGATCTTGCGCCAGTCGGTATTAGCGACCTTTCGCCATGGGGCCGAAATTTCGCCACCCGAGTTCGCCACCTGGACGCCCGGAGAACCTGTGTCGATACATAATAATTTATTTGATTGCATTTATTTAATACATCCGGTTTGGCATCTGTTGTGCACAGGTACGCCTGCCCCAGGAAAGGAGGGCGTTCCCATGCTGCGCATCCATGTCGAGGAAACCCAGAACCCGGATAGGGTCGCCCTTCGTCTCGAAGGCAAGTTGATCAAGCCATGGGCGCGCGAACTTGGCAAAGCCTGGCTGACCCTCACCGGGAGGTCCCCCTGGCCCGGCTCCATCCGCATCGATCTCAACGCGGTCTCCTATGTCGACGAAGCAGGCATGGCGATGCTCACGTCCCTCCACCTCGCGGGGTGCGAGCTGGTGGGATCGGGACCTTTCATCCACGCGGCCATCGAGGAGTGCATGACCATCCGGGCCGGCCGGACCCTTGAAGGGGGCCGGACGCCGGCAACGGCCGCCACGGCGAGGTTTTGACATGGAATCGCCCTTGCACCGGAAAGAACAGGAACGGGAACTGCGGCGCAACTTCCTCCTTGAAGCAGCGGGGCGGGTGTTTTGCCGGAAACCCTTCGAGGAGGCCTCCGTGCATGAGATTGCCGACGAGGCCCACATCGGCGTCCAGGGTTACTACGAATGTTTTCCTTCCAAGCAAGCGCTGTATGACGAGTTGTTTATCAGCAGTGCCCAGGCGTTTCAGTCCAGCGCCCGGACTATCGCTGAAGCCGGCCTCCCTCCCGGGGAAGAGATCCATGCCCTCACGTTCGCGCTGGTGCGGCATTTCCACGACCATCCGTTTGCTCTCCCGGTTTTTGTCCACTCACGGTCGATTTTCGATTGGGGAATGGAGTCGCGGGAGCTCGCAACCTTGAGCATCTATGCGGCTGGCCGGGCGCAGCTCCAGCGCTGCATCGCGAAGCTGGCGGATTCAGGTGTGCTCCGTCCCCTCCCTTTGGAATTCCTGACGGAACTCTACCTGGACGTCCTCCAGGCCTGCCTTCAGTTCAACTACCGCCATCGCAACAACGAGGAAGTGCACGTGTGCGTTGGGCGCGCCCTTGAATGTTTCCTGCACGGAACGGGAGAACGGCCATGACCTGAATCCAACCGCTGACGATCATCTGGTCTTGACAACACCTTGGGTGAAATTCCCAGGAACGGGCAAGCATGCCCAAAAGGAGGAAGAAATGAGAATGAGTTCGCTTCTGGGTCTCGGGACCCTCGGTCTGGCCCTGGTCGGCGTCCCGCTGGCCGCCCAGGCCCTGACGACGTTCGGCGGTCAAGTCACCGCATCGCTGCCCGCTGGACCTCTTACCAGCAAGGATTGGCTGGACGGCAAGCTGGGCGGCGGCGTCGGTCTCCATGCGCTGATCGGCTTCGAAGGCGGGCATGCCATCGTTCCCCGGTTCGATTACACCTGCTTCAAGAAGAGCGAGGACGGGGTGGACCGCAAGGTCCAGATGTACCAGCTGGGCGCCGACTACAACTACTTCCTGTCGAAGCAGGTGAACAGCGGTCCCTACGTGGGCGGCGGCGTGGGTGTCGGCTCGACCAAGTTCGAACTGACCGGCCTTGGCTACCATAGCGACAATACCCCCACCAGCGTTTATGGGGCCGCCAGCGCCGGCTGGATGTTCACGCCCCACGTGGGTGCCGAACTCAGATACACCTGGAGCCGTTACAAGCCCGATGTCACCGATTTCAGCCCCAGGGGCTACACCGGGAAGCCCACGGTGGATTCGCCGACCCTCAACGCCAGCTTGATCGTCCGCCTCTAACGAGGTGGACCTGCCGACAAGGGGGCGCCCCCGGGCATACCGGGGGCGCCCCCTGCCGCTTCAGCGGCCCCACAGGTTGAACGGCCGGGTGCCGACCAGGACGTTCAGCTGGGCGCTTTCCTTGGCGCCGGGCGTGGAGGTGTACCACCGGCCGGCATTGACTTCGCAGTACCAGCGCCAGAGTTCGCCGCGCAGGCCCACGCTCAGGCCGCGGACCTGGGGCGTGGCGGTCAGTCCGCCGGGCTCGACGGCAGCCATGCGCCCGACATCGAACCTGGGGATGAGCTGAAGGTTGGCGCCGAAGACCCGCACCACGCCGATGGGCAGCCCCACCCTGGACATGACGAAATTGGGAACCCGGAAGACCCCGCTGGGCGTCCCCGCCAGGAAGGCGGGGCCGCCCGCGCTGTACCACTGGGAGAAGGGCAGGCGCCAGCCCAGCCCTGTCTCCAGTTCCCCCTCCAGGCTGGCCCAGGCCGTCAGCGGCCAATAGTGGGCGAACTGACCGTAGGCGAACTGGAAGGTGTTCCGCCTGGACCAGACATCCGCCCGGTCCAGCCGGCCGGCCCCCGCCTTGATCCGGGCCACGGTCCCGCGGGTGGGGAACAGGCCGCGGTCCAGGTCGTCCCATTCCCCCATGACCTTGATCCGGGTCGCGGCCGGCAGCGGCTCACCCTGAACCTGGGGCTGGAGGTCCGTCCATTCGCGGCTGCCGGCGAGGGCGACCATGCCCTTGTCCTCGGCGCCGAAGCGGTCGGAGACCTCCAGCGTCACGCTCCGGTTCCTCAGGGAATGATGCACCAGGGATTCCTGGAAGGAAGCGGGCGCATAAGGCGTCCTCATGGACTCCGGCAGGAACCGGTAGTCGGACTGGGCGGCGATGATCCGGTAGCCCAGCCGGAGCCAGGACTCGGAAACCCGGGACGCCTCCCAGGCGGCCGAATCCTGGAGCCGGTCGCTGCTCGCCCGCAGCCCGGAACTCCAGGCGGTGCCCAGCACCCGGTCCCGGCGCAGGCCCAGGACCCCGTGGACTTCCCAGGTGCTCTCATAGGCCAGCTGGCCCTCCAAGGTCGTCCGCCGGTCCGGGACGGGAACGACCTGGAAGGCGGATCCGGCCGGTTCCGCGGGCAGCGGCTCGAACTGGATCGATTCCAGGCCCAGGCGGTTCTCGGCCAGCATGAGGTTCTCCACCACCGCCGCGGCATCCGCCGGCTGGTCTTCGAACGGCCGCATCATGTTGCGCAGGGCGGCGGCCTGGGCCTGGGGCAGGGCGTTCCCCTGGACGACGAGCCTCCGGGGCCAGGCCTCCCGCACGTCCACCATGAGCACCTGCCGGTCCGGGTCGAAGGCGGCCTTTTCCACCTTCACCCAGGGCCGGCCCTGGAGGGCGATCCTCAGCAGGAAGCCGTCCAGGCAGTTTCCGAGATGCACGGGGTTGTAGAGGGTTCCCTCCTTCACCCGGTACTCCTCCAGCAGCTGGCCGAGCATGCCCCGCATGGCCTCCGGCGCGTTCACCTCCACCCGCCGGATCTCGGGGAAGGGATCCAGGGTCAGCACCGGTCCCGTCCCGGTGAACTGCAGATCCGCCCGGCGGGCGAGCCCCTCCGCCTCGATGCGCCGCAGCCAGCGGAGGTAATGGCGGTTCTGGCGCGGCCCGTCCGGGAGGCTGGTCCTGGCCAGCGCCTGGACCCGGTCCAGCAGCGGGGCAGGGCCGTCCACCCCCGGCACGCCGCCGGGGGCCGGCTGCGCGGCCGAAGGTCCATACAGCAGGTCTTCGAGCGCGTCCAGGTTCTGGTCGAAGGCTTTCCTGCCCTCCTGGGCGGCTTCCCGCACATGCCGATGGAAGTCCAGCCAGTCGACGGTGTCGGTGCGCGGCCTGAGCAGCAGGTCGGCGGCGCGCCGGCTGATCTCCGTGCGCTCCTCCATGCTCACGTCCAGGGCCCGGGACGCCAGGCCCAGGACCGAGGTGCGGTAGGCCTTGTCGAGCCCCTGGCCCACCTCCACGGCCAGGACGGCCGCGCGGGGCTCAAGGCCGCGGGCGGTCTCCACCGGGAGGTTCTGCACCAGCATGCCGTCCACCAGCTGGTCCCCATCCCAGAGGACCGGACTGAGGATGCCGGGGACGCTCATGGAAGCGCGGACGGCCAGGGGCAGGTCGCCCTTGCCGGGGACGAAGGCCCGTCCAGTCTGGAGGTTGGTGGTGACCGCCCGGAACGGCACCCGCAGGCGGTCGAAGGAATCGTAGGCCTGGCCCCCCGTGCGCAACAGGATCAGCTGCAGGATGCGGTTCAGGTTGCGCCCGGAGGCGCCGCCCGGGGCGAAGGTCAGCCCCTGGCGAGAATCCAGGAGGAAGTGCAGCCAGGTGATCTCCTCCGCCTCCTGCTCCCGGAGCGTCTCCCCGGGCAGCCGCCAGTCCCGGTCCAGCATCAGGGTGCCGAGGTCGTAGGTCTCCAGCAGCCGTTCGATGCCGGAGCCGGAATAGTTCGTCGCGTACAGCGCGCCGACGAAGGCGCCCGCGCTGGTCCCGGCGATGCCGGCGACCGGGATGCCCTCCTCCTGCAGCCGCTGCAGCACGCCGGCATGGGCGATGCCCTTGGCGCCGCCCCCGCCCAGGGCCAGGACCAGCGGCCGCTGGCCGGGCGCGAGCGCGGCCGGATGATAGTCCAGGCTGTTGGCCGGCGGGGTCAGCTCATAGCGGAAGGCGAGCGTTCCGGCCGGGACCACCGAGCCTGCGAGGCCGGCCGAGATGAACGCGACCGGCCAGAGCTTGGCTGGCATACCACCTCCTTCTGATGGGACTGCACAGCCTTCCTAAGCAGGATCTGCGCCGATCAGGCAATTTTTGAAAAAATTAAGTATTTTCAATATTTATATTTCTGATTTGAGCGTCACGACCTTCATCGTGACGAAACCAAGGGCGAAATATCGACCTCATGGCCGTATTTCGTCCTTGTGTCCCGTTCCCGGGTCCTCCCGGTTTTCTTCGATCCCGAGTTCAGGGCCATGCGCGGGGAAGCCCTTGGGAAGAGCCGGGCGGCAGCGGAGGGAGGCGGCCTGCCGTCAACCGCGGCGGTATTTCGCCGCGGGCATCGCCCCCGGGCCTCCCACTGATCGCCACCATCGATGTAAGAATTGAAATAAATACAAATATGTAGAGAGCCAAGCTTGGCATCGGTCCTGCCTTCTTATGGCCGGCGTGATGCCGGGGTGGTCCATGGCCTCGTCCGGGTGAACGCGAGTCTGGTGAGCCGGTACTGGCTTTGACTTTGAACTGGAGTTGATGGGCGACGTCAAGGAACCTTGTGCGCCAACGACAACTAACTTTGTGCATTTAAGGGGCCGAGGCGGAGCCGATGGCCTTACCAAATCTCAGGTAAAGGCCTGGTAGCCGATGCTCCGTGTAGTTGT